>ERZ791865.517-NODE-517-length-55215-cov-25.007995_pt1 | contig 55215 bp, 51 predicted proteins | sample MGYA00509942_ERZ791865 | MGnify/ENA primary metagenome ERZ791865 (study PRJEB30046, sample SAMN00792098) | human gut metagenome | study: EMG produced TPA metagenomics assembly of the A metagenome-wide association study of gut microbiota in type 2...
GTTAACGGCACAACCTATGCTAAAAAATTGAGGTTGAACATAAGAAACGGAAACATAGTTATAGATATAAAAAAAATAAACCACCGTTTTTTAACATTTCAAGCTACAAATAAGCCTTTTATTATATTATTAATGTTAATATAAGAGAAATATTAATTATTTGCTTATTTTTAGAAAAAAAAGCATTTACTTTGCAGCCAATTTCATATTAGTAACGAAAAAATAGATATTTATGAGTGCATTCGGAATTTTTGCGGCGATACTGACATTTGTATATGTCATCTATTATGCAGTAATGATAAGCATGGATTTGTTTGGTAACAAGAGCCAACAAAAAGATAATGTAGAAGTCATTGCTTCGCTTGACAACAAGCATAATGAGGAAGCAGTTGATGAGACTCCTACATTTGTTGACGAAGAAGGTGTCACAGATGCTATAAAAGCACCTGCTGAGAACGCCGATACTACAGCCTCGGAGGATGTCAAGCAGGAAGTGTCTGAGGAAGACATTGCTTCTGCCGACAACAATATTCTTTATAATGAAGCAAAGGCTGCAAAAGACAAAGCAGCAGAATTACAAATTCATTCTGATGCGGACTTTAATGCAGATCAATTTGATGATTGGTTCAGAAATAGTTTGATTGAAAAGGAATCTGCAACAGAAAGTTTCTCTTAATATATATGGCTATGAAGGGAAAGAAATACATATTTCTATTATTGGCATTGTTCCTCTTTACCCAAGAGACATTTGCCGTTTGTGGCTCAACCGATTATAGCGGTAGCAGTGGAAGACTATATAATATGGTTGTATATGTACTGGCAATGTGTTCCTATGTAATGCAGCTCATGTATGCTATAGCAACCTTGTTTTCACTCTATAGTGCAACAAGCATTTATATCAAAATGCAAGCAGGAGAAGAAGGCTTTACAAAAAGCATCATTATGCTTGTAGGTTCAATTCTGTTTCTGTTGAGTGCGACAATTGTGATGCCAGCTTTCTTCGGTTTCAACTATGGTGTAACAGATAGATTATTTTAATTTTTAATTTACATATATTTTAAACAACAAATGAATCAAACAATTGTAAAGTTCACGGCTTGTGCTCAGGGAGCGGCAGCCGTAGCCTTCAAGAAGGCAAAGTCTTTGGTAAAGAACCCTCGTGTGGCAATGGTTGCAGCATTCTTGCTCGTATTCACCGTTTCTACATTTGCCCAGAATACCGAGGCTGGTATTAAGGCTATTACGACTTCAACTGACTCTTTGAAGAAGTATGTGCCTGTCGTTACTAATCTTTGCTATGCCTTGGCAGGTATCGTTGCCATCATCGGTGCAATTTCTGTTTACATCAAGATGAACAACGAGGAGCAGGATGTCAAGAAGAGTATCATGATGATCGTTGGTGCTTGTATCTTCCTCATCGCCGCTGCACAGAGTTTGCCATTGTTCTTCGGTTTGTAATCGTCGGTTATGGCAGAAGAAAGGGATGATTACCCAGACTACCCAGTATTCAAAGGGCTTCAAAAGCCCCTTGAATTTCTGGGTCTTCGAGGTAGATACATTTATTGGGCAGCAGCCACGGTTGGTGGAGGTCTTCTTTCATTTCTGATAGGCTACATCGTCTTTGGCTTCTTAGTTGGTTTGGTTTTGATAACATCAATTTTGGGATTCGGTGGTGCTATGACATTCATCAAGCAGCACAAGGGACTTCACTCAAAGAAGTCACCTACAGGCATTTTCATTTTTGCCCATTCTTCCCGATATTGATGTATTTTTTATGTAAAGTTAATATATATGGTTGTTATTATTGTTATACTCGTATTCGTTTCCATTCTTTCAGGAATGGCTCTTTCCATTTGGGCATTTGGCACTGGTAGCAAAAGAGCCAAGATATTCGAGGACATCTATTTCAGCGTCGAGGATGTAGAGAACAAAGGAATCATCTACACCAAGAAAGGAGATTATTCGGCTGTATTGGAAATGGAGAATCCGATAAAGAAATATTCAGCCGACACAGATAGCTATTATGATTTTACAACTCTCATGGCATCAGTCATACAGGTGCTTGGAGAGGGCTATGCCCTGCATAAGCAGGACGTTTTTGTCAGAAAGAACTTTGATATGAGCAGAGTTGCAGCCAAAAAGAAGAAAGGTAGTAAGAAAGCCTTTCTTTCTGAGGCGTATTTCCGTTTCTTCAACGGACGTGAGTACACAGAGGCAACAACTTATCTTGTGATTACGCAAAAAGGAAAGAAAGGAGGCATCCACACCTACGATAACTCCAAGTGGAGAGATTTCCTTGTGAAAATACAAAAAGTATCTGACCGATTGAAGAGCGGTGAGATAAATTGCCGTTTCTTATCGGCTGCGGAATGCAAAGAATATGCAGACCGATTCTTTGCTTTTGACTTTAAGAATAAGAATATATCCATGACCGACTTCAAGGTTGACAGTGAGAAGATAGGCATGGGAAATAAACAAATAAAGGTATATAGCCTGTTGGACGTTGACAGTATTGGATTGCCTGGCAATATACGTCCTTATACAGATGTGTCTGTCAACAATGCTGTAATATCACAAGATTTGTTGGCAGACATTGATCATGTGCCTGGTGTGGATTCTATAGTTTATAATCAAGTTATCTTCCTTCCTAACCAGAAGAGGGAAATGATGAAACTTGATAAGAAGAAGAACCGCCATGCCTCTATACCGAACCCGAACAATCAGATTGCCGTTGAGGACATCAATGCTGTACAGAATGAGCTTGCACGAAACGGAAAAATCCTCGTATATGCCCATTATAATCTAATCGTACAGACAAGTTCAGATTATGATTTTCAGAAGGTAACTAACAGCTTGGAGAATATCTTTGCAAGATACAACATACATATATCCAAACGAGCTTACAATCAGTTGGAGTTGTTTGTGGCAAGTTTCCCCGGTAACTGTTTCCGTTTAAATCAAGACTACGACCAGTTCCTTACATTATCAGAAGCAGCCTTGTGTCTTATGTACAAGGAACGTCAAGCCGTTGGTGACGATTCTGCTTTGAAATGTTACTATACCGACCGTCAAGGTTTGCCGCTGGCAGTTGACACATCGGGAAAAGAGGGAAAGAAGAGATATACCAATAACTCAAATTTCTTTGTTTTGGGTCCGTCTGGTTCCGGCAAATCATTTTTTATGAATACTGTTATGCGTCAGTATCGTGAGCAGGACACCGATATAGTCATTATTGATACTGGTGACAGTTACGAAGGACTTTGCAGCTATTTTGATGGAACGTACATCAGCTACTCCAAGGAAAAGCCAATCTCTATGAATCCGTTCAAGGTTACGGATGCAGAGTATAATGAGAACTTCGGAGAAAAGAAAAATTTCTTGAAGAGTCTCATATTCCAATTGTTCAAGGGAGCAGAGTTCCCAACCAAGCTTGAAGATGCAGTCATCAACCAGACAATCGTAGAATATTACGAGGAGTATTTTCATCCTTTCGAAGGTTTCAATGAGGAAGAGAGAAAAGAGATGAAAACCAAACTTTTACTTGAAGACAAGAAAAATGGCGAGTACGACAAGTTTGAAGAAGAACTTGAAGAGCGTTATGGTGACGAATACGAGATAGAGGAACTTGAATACAAGAAACTATCAGATCGAGACAAACGTATTTCAGAAAAGTTGAAAGCAGTAATCGAAGACAGAGCAGCTACAGAAGGCGAGAAGGAAGTTGCTCAACGAGCTTTGCAACGTCTTACTCCAGAAGTTATCGAGAACAAATATCTTATGCGTATAGAGCATCAGATAGATAAGATAGAGCGTCAGAAAAAGAAGTTGAAAGTTACAGAACTCAGTTTCAATTCTTACTATGAATTTGCAGTAGAGCGTATTCCTCAGATAATGAAACAGCAGAATATTCAATTCAACATCCATGACTTTGCAACAATTCTCCAAGCCTTCTACAAAGGTGGTGAGAATGAAAGCATCTTGAATAATGATATTGATGGTTCTCTGTTCGATGAAAAGTTCATTGTCTTTGAGATAGACAAGGTGAAGGATGATCCTGTTCTCTTCCCTATCCTGACCCTTATCATCATGGACGTGTTTACACAGAAGATGCGTATCAAGAAAGGTAGAAAATGCCTTGTAATTGAAGAAGCATGGAAAGCCATTGCTACACCAGTGATGGCAGATTACATTAAATATCTGTATAAGACTGCTCGTAAGCATTGGGCTATGGTGGGTGTGGTAACACAGGAAATCCAGGATATTACCTCTTCACCTATCGTTAAGGAAGCCATCATCAATAACTCAGATGTGTTCATGCTTCTTGACCAGAGCAAATTCAAGGATAAGTTTGATGACATCAAAGCAACCCTTTCTCTTACAGATATAGATTGCAAGAAAATATTCACTATCAACCGTCTTGACAACCATGAAGGTCGTTCGCGATTCCAAGAAGTTTTCATCAAGCGAGGACAGGACGGTGAGGTGTATGGCGTTGAGGAACCGCCAGAGTGTTACATCAACTACACTACAGAGAAGGTAGAGAAGGAAGCATTTAAGTTTTACAGAAAACAGCTCAAAGGTAGCTACCAACATGGCATTGAGGTGTTTGTAAAAGACTGGAAGGACAGCGGACTTGACTGCACTTCATTTGCCAAGCTCGTTATGAAGGAAGGTAAAATGTACAACCAAATGAATAAAAAATAATATGTTTATGCGTAGAATAATAGTTCTCATATTGATGTCAGCGGTTATTCAAACAGTGTCTGCCTTAGGGTGGCACAATATAAACGTTGATCTTACAACCATTACAGCAATGGGTACTGCTTATGGTGTGGAAGGAGCCGAGGAAGGTAATACAGCAACTGCTCTTGACTCCATTTTTCAACATTATAAGAGCGGTGGCATAGCGATGGCAGGAATCTTCGTATCAAAGAAGAATGACAGGGACGCAATGCGTAATCCGGGATTGTTCGCCTCAGAGGAGAACTATTATTATAAGCGCATATACAGCCTTGTAAAAGACGGCATAATGCCAAAGTTCATCACCGTTGCGGCACAGTTTTTAAAATATCCAGAGAATGTACTCTATTGGGGGCCTTATCTGCTCAAAACAACTTCAAATGTTGAAAACCTCTGTAAAGAGTTTGAGCTGATTGCCACCAATGGTAAACGGTCATTCAAGGACATTAAGTTTCTTGTTATCAGTGATGACCTGAAAAAGTTGTTTGACCTTGCCCAACTTGGAAATGTGGATTGGAAAGCTTTGCTTGACAAACTTGGTGATTTTGGTAAGGACTTGTCAAAGGATGATTTGAAGGAAGACATGAAGCACTTCGGCGATGTCATTGCATCCGCTGGACAACAGACTGTAGATGCCAACTTGGAGAAGGCAAGCAAGATTGGTAACATATTCCATTCATCAACGGATTCCATTTGGATGATGTACGATAAGTTCAGAGACACTTATGAGCAAGTGAAGAATGGTGCAAATGTCAAAGACCTTCTTATGCAGGTTATAGTCACTCCTGATGCAGCAGGAGTAGCCAGACTTTTTAAGATAGATGACTACAATCTCACTGGATATATTACAAATTACCTAAAAGAACTGAAAGGTCAGTATTATACACAAAGATGGTATATATATACGGAAGATAGTGGCACAAAAGAAATTGCCTCATTTCGCCCATCAGCTCCTGCAAACACAAATAACAAGGATTCATGGACTGGTTGGATATACAAGTGCAATTATAAGGAGAAATCATCTCCACCGTTTCCAACTCTTACCACGTCTGAGTATAATCAGTTAAGGACTGCTGCGGAGAATGCCACAGATTGGAATGTCAGTAAAAAGAACGAATATGAAAAGAATAATCCAGGGCATACAATAAGCTTGAATTATGAACAACGTTCTTATGATTATGTCCGTGACAAAAGCGGTGGCACCTTTTCACATTCAAAGCATTGGCGAGGCAGACACTTTTCTGTATATATGACTGTAATAGATTCATGGTACATCAAACAAGAAGTCTATGAGGAAACTTTCGACTCTCAGAGTATGGATAAGGAAACTTTTGAGGCGAAGCTAAAAGCTCGTTTGAACAGTTATAATGACAACTTAGACCCAAAAGATGAAAATTACGGAAAGGTCTATAAACTTGGCAGTGATGCCCCTCGTTTCTACACAATGGCAGATGAAAAGAAATTGGAAGGTTGCAATACGGTGTCTTTCGTTGCCAACTGTAGTGGAGGAGCCAATCTTGGCGAAGGTTCTTTCAACTGGAAAGAGAACAGCAAATCGCAAAAAGGAAGTCTGACAGAACAGTCAAAACAGTTTGCGATGGCAAACAATCCTGATCAATCTTCTGATGGCGGTGACAAGGAACTGTTGCAACAGAAGCAGCAATATACAAACGAAGTTAATTCTTTGAAGAAGCAAATCTCTGCCAACGACAAGAAACAACAGGATCTGATTGACAGGATTCGAGCTGCAAAGCAAGCCAACAACTATCAATTGGCAAACCAACTACAGAAGGAGTATGATTCTCTTGATGCAACAAATGCACAACTGCAAAATCAGTTATCTGTGGCTCAGAATAATCTCAACCAGACTAACCAAGCATTGACTGAATATTATAATGATATGTCAGACAATTTGGACGGAGCCTATCGCATACCATCCAATATGCGAGAGTTGCAAGCCATGTATAAGTTGCAGTGGCAGGATGAAGGAGAATGGGTTAACGGCAGTGGCGAATACACATTTGTCAGACATGCCTACTGTCCTTCTGCGAAAGCGAATGTCACATATACCGCAGTTCTGAAACTGGCTCGAAAGCCAAAGTATTTCCTTGGTATAAGAATCCACCGTCCAATATTGTCTGTTGATTTCACCTTGTCCGGCAATTCAAGTGCCGAGAATGTTGTTGAAGTAATGAAACTTGACATGAACAAGACAGAGAAAGAGCGTACTGAAGAAGTTAATAAACGACTGAAGGAATTGATGGAAGACATGCCGGATTGCAGTATAAGCATCAGATATGAATATTCCAACAAGGTTGACACTTCTGATGATGAGTCAGATAATTCTATTCATCTGTTATGGGCAAGCGACCGACTTGACATTGCAAGGGATGTGGAATATCAGTTGACGGAGATTTATTCACAGCTTGTGTTCTTGGAACATGTTATGCAAGCAAGGCAGAGCCTTCTTGATTTTCTAAAACATCAGATTCTTGATGTTGTGACCAGAAGCGGGCGTGGAACCATAGCAGAGTATTGTTTACAACGATGGGAAGACGCAAGCATTGCGGCAATGAGTAAGACGAATAACGTGAAGAAAGACAGTACGGCAGTTAATAACAATACAGGAAATAAATAATAAAGTTATGAGACGCAATATTATCAGATACATATTTGTTGTAATTTCCTTCTTTTGTGTTCATGGAGTTCAAGCCCAAGGTGATTTTACTTCACTGGAGATGATGATAAAGAACCATAAGCAGGTAAGAGGACTGTTGGAAGTGAGAGCAGCAGCCGAGCTTGGCGTTTTGGAATACCATAAGCTGAATGCCAAGAAGGTGAATGACTACAGAGTAGTCAGCGATACCTTGGACAGATACCGAAGATGTTTCGATGTCATTGACCTCATATTGAAGACTGGTGCAACAGCATTTCATGCCGTGAACGCCTCCCAAAGAGTGTCCGCAAATATCAGGGGTTACTGGAATCTTGTAGATACTTATACCAACAAGATACTTTTGCATGGAGCAATTTGGCCTTCCGACACAATAATACTTACCACAAGTAAGAAGACTGTTAAGGCAATTGAGTCGGAGGCTAAAGAGCTAAAGTCTTCATACAATGATTTTGTGCTTCTTGTCGGAGGGAAAAACTCACCCAAGGAAACTAAGGTGTTAGATATGATGGAATGCCTGGATAAGATAAACACTTCCATTGACAATATAGATAATTATATAGCAGCAGCCTATTTGGAGTTGTGGGGCTACATGAATGTCCGTATGGGATTTTGGAAAAAAGAGATTTATCGAGCGAGAAGCATGAAGGAAATCCTTAATGGAGCCTATGGCGATTGGGTAAAAGCCCAAGCAAAGGCATACACCTGTTTGCAAGAGAAGAAAAGCTACCAGCCAAAACAGACACTTGGCGGTGGCGGACTTCTTGGAGAACGACGAAGGAAAGATCAATCAATATAAATAATGTGAAGTTATGAAAAGAAGAACTATAATATATGTAATAATGTTGTTCGTAGCAGTTTCTACTGTAAACGCACAAAGTGTAACGTACATCCACGAGAATGACATTATGAACCAGTTCCTTACAATGGAAACTGGAGCAGGAGCATTGACTCCTGCTGCATATTACAATGCGTTTCATAAGTCGTATCAGAAGGATGCCAATGTAAGAAACAAGCTCATATACCGAACTTCTGTTATGGCAGCCGTCAATGAGGAGAAAGCTCCTGCTGAAAAGATAGATTCCGACTATGTGGCAAGAGCAAAGATAGAGGCTTTGAATATAGAAAGCCGTTCCAAGGCTACAGATATAACTTGGTTCTCAGAAAAAGCCAAAATCAACGGCAAACTCGAAATCTTCAATAGGAATATCAGCCGTATCGTTGCAAGTGGCGGAACCTCCGAGGATTATAGAACTTGGAGAAACATCTACAACTGCATAGAGACGGCTATAAAGTACACCCAGGATTCATATCTTGATATGGGTCAGCGGAAGAAGGAGTTTCTTGCTATCTATAGGGATATTATCAAGCGCAACAATCTTTTGGTACAGCAACTTCAAGTATGGAGAGGCGGCAAAAGAGCACAAGAACTGCTTGCCAACAAAACCAAGATTCAGCGTATTTCATCCACAAAGGTTGTAGCACAAAATGCCCTTCGAAGATGGCAAACAGCTTTTGGTACAGATGGAACAGCTACTGGCAGATAAACAACAAGCAACTATAAAGTTTAATATATAAAAAGTTTAAAGATTATGTTTACATCACTATTATTGCAAGCCAGTGGAGCTGCTGGAAGTGCGACTGGTGGAATGGCTGATTTTGTCACAGACCTCTCTAATACGATAGGTATAGACCTGTTTGATGAGGATATTGACAATGTGGTTTTCCAAACCAACGAGTTTCTTTGCAATTCCGACTTCATTGGTTCCCAAGGACCATTTTGGTGGATTCTGCAAATGAGTATGGCATTGGGAGCGTTGTTCTCCATCATAGTGGCAGGTGGATTAGCCTACAAGATGATGGTTAAGAATGAGCCTATCGATGTGTTCAAGATTATGAAGGTGCTTGGTATTGCACTTGTCATGTGCTTTTGGTACCCACCAAGTATGTCAGGAATTGGGGGAAACAGCAACGCAAGCATCCTTGATGCGTTGGCTTACATACCAAACTGTATTGGCAGCTATACACATGACCTGTATGAGGCAGAAGCCGAGCAGGTTAGTTCAAAGTACAATGAGTTGGCACCATTGTTAAAGAAACGAGACGAGAAAGTTGACAGTATTGCACCAGAAGGAAAGATTACGGCAGAAATCATCAAATCCGCACAGGCGCAGGATGTTACCAATCAAGTACAAGGTGCCGAGAGTACGGTTAAGGCATCTACTTCTGCGCAAAGACTTGCCGACAAAGCAACTTTTTCAGGAATCATTGTCGGATTGGATAAGATTGTCATGTTCCTGTCGCTTGTAATATACAAAATCGGATGGTGGAGCACGATATTCTGTCAACAGATATTGTTAGGTATGCTAACGATATTTGGTCCGATTCAATGGGCGTTCTCCGTATTGCCAAAATGGGAAAGCAGTTGGGCGAAATGGCTGACGAGGTATCTGACCGTACATTTCTATGGAGCGATGTTATACTTCGTAGGATTTTATGTTCTTCTTCTCTTTGATATAGTATTAAGTGTGCAAGTGGAAAACCTTACAGCGGTTACAACATCTGATAGTACTATAACGGCATACGTACAGAATGCCTTTATGACATGCGGTTACCTCCTGGTAGCATCTGTAGTTTCTTTAAGATGCTTGAATCTTGTACCAGACTTGGCGGCATGGATGATTCCAGAAGGCGATACAGCATTCTCTACAAGAAACTTTGGTGAGGGTGTAGCTTCAACAGTAAAACAGAGCGCAATGGGTCTCATGCGATAATAATGAATTGTAAAAACAAAAACAATGGCAGTATTAAAGAATGTAGAAAACAAGATAAAGCTCGTAATGATTGTGAGCTGTCTGTTTCTTGTAGGCTGTGTGGTCATCAGCCTTGGCAGCGTTATCATAGCAAAGACTATGGTGGACGATGCGCATAAGAAGATTTATGTGTTGGACGGGAACGTGCCTATTTTGGTTAAACAGACAGATATGTCTGAGACATTTGACGTGGAAGCAAAGAGTGACATTGAAATGTTCCATCATCTTTTCTTCACCCTTGCACCTGATGATAAGTATATTCAATATACCATGCAGAAGGCTATGTATCTCATTGATGAAACTGGCTTGGCTCAGTACAATGCCTTAAAGGAAAAGGGATTCTATAACAACGTAATCGGTACGAGTACTATTTGCAGTATCTTCTGTGACAGTATAAAGCTTAACACCGATTCACTCTCATTTACCTATTATGGCAGGCAGCGCATTGAACGCAGAACGAGTATCTTGATGCGTCAGATCATTACAGCAGGTAATCTTAGGCATGTGCCGAGAACAGAGAACAATCCTCATGGTATTTTGATAACCAACTGGAGAACGTTGGTAAATAAAGACCTTGAAGAGCAGAAGAAATCAGATTATTAACCCCTTATAACTTCATAATATATGAGTTTAAAGAAAATCATAATCGGGGAACCGATGCCAGATAAGAACGACCCTAAGTATAAGGAGCGTTATGAGAGAGAGGTAGAGGCAGGACGTAAATTTGCCGAAAAGATAAAGTTGCCTTGGCTGTTTGGAAAAATTCAGCTTTGGGCGAATGACAACCGAAAAGCATTTCTCGTAATTGTCTTCGGTATAGTCATCGGCTGTTTTGCTTTGAACATATTTAATATGGTAAGAGCCTACAACCGTCACAACAGCCGTTCACATGGTGGAACAGCGGTAGAAAGAGTTGACTCTGCATTGCAGAACAATCGACATCACTTTAATAACAGATAAATATGAAAAAGATAAATTTCAAGCAACCGAAGTATATGCTTCCGCTTATCTTATACTTGCCAGTTCTCTTCGTGGGCTACATGCTCATTAAGACATTCCACACTGAGACGGCAGACACTACAGACCCTCGATTGAAGACTACAGACTATCTTTCAAGCGAGTTGCCTGAGGCTAACACCGATAGTGTCCTTGGTAGTAAGATGGACAATACGGAGGATATGTACGGCAAGATTTCAGACCTCTCTGGAGTGGAGAATGTCGAAAATGACAATGATTCTGTCAATAAGAAGCAGGATTATGAGTCTCGCTACAGTGAGAGAGAAGCAAACCAATTAGCACAGCAGCAAGCCGAGCAAGAAGAGAAGCGTAAGCTGCAAGCCATGCAAAACAGAGTTCGCCAGGAGCGTAGAAGTCGTTCTACATCAAGTAATGATTTTGTTGCACCAGTCAGCGACTCCGAGATAGCAAGAGTTCAAAGAATGCGCCGACAGCGCAATTGGGAAGAAATGGACAGAGACCTTTCCGGCAATAGTTCCAACAACTATATGGCAGGAAGCGGTGGAAGTAACACTGGAAGTTCGTCTTCAAGCATAAGTTATGATGAAGAAGGCAATCCTATATACAACAATCCTAATAGTGGTTCTTATAATGGGATGCCAGGACATGGTTCTACCAACAACCATGCAGAAAGAGAAGAAGCTCCAGAAAAAGTTGTCAAGAAGACAAAGCAGACTTCTGATTACTTCAACACCATCGGCGGCAGCAATGAGCAATCTAAGTTGATTACCGCCATCATCGATGAGAATGTGAAAGCCGTTGACGGCAGTCGTGTACGCCTTCGCCTTCTTGATGATGTAGAGATAGGCGATGTTACCGTTAGAAAGGGAACTTACCTATATGCCATAATGAGCGGTTTCGGAAAACAAAGAGTTAATGGAAAGGTTGAGAGTGTCTTCTACAATGAGGAAATCATAAAGGTAAGCCTTTCTATCTTTGATACGGACGGACTTGAAGGATTGTACGTACCTATCAGCCAGTTCAGAGAAACTGCACAAGATGTAGTAAGTTCAGCAATGCAAGGAAGTAATATCATAGACAACTCTTCAACCACAGGCTCAGGAGGTATTAAGAACTGGGCTAATACAGCCGTTCAAAATGCCTCACAGAGAGTAATGAGTGCTTTAGGGTCAGCCGCCAAGAAGAATCGTGTACGTTTGAAGTATGGTACAAAGGTCTATCTTGTTGACGAGAGTCAGAAGCAAGGCAAGAGTGCAAGAAATAACAGATAATAAAAAAGACAGTCAATATGAATACAATAAAGTCAAGAATGTGCGCACTTCTTATCATGTGCGTTTGCGTAGTATTGGGAGCCAATGCGCAGAAATCATACTATAACATGGAGCAGCTTACAGTGAACGAGAATGTATCTACCATCATCACAGCTTCCGAGCCAATCAAGCTTGTTGACATTTCCACGGATAGCGTCGTTGGTGATAAGCCGCTTGACAATGTGATACGCCTTAAACCGAAAACAGGCAATCACAACGATGGTGACGTGCTTGGTATCGTGACTATCATCACAGAAAGATACCGTGTTCAGTACGCAATGATTTATACAAGTAAGTTGCAAGAGGCAGTAACCGACAAAGAGGTGGAACTTGTGGAACGCAATGCCTTCCATAACCCAGAGGTAAGTATGTCAACCGTGGACATGGTAAGTTATGCCATGAAAGTATGGCAGAGTCCAGCCAAGTATAGAAGTACTTTTACTTATCAAAATAAGATGAAGATGCGCCTTAACAACATCTATGTAGTAGGAGAGTACTTCTTCATCGACTTCTCTGTAGAGAACAATACAAACCTTCCGTTTGATATTGATGAGTTGAGAGTGAAACTTCAAGACAAGAAACAACAGAAGTCAACCAATGTTCAGACAATAGAGTTAAAACCTGCACTTGTGCTTGACAGAAGCATCCGTTTCAAGAAAGGCTATAGAAACATTATCGTATTGAAGAAGATGACCTTCCCTAACGATAAGGTGCTCACAATCGAGTTGTCGGAAAAGCAAATCTCCGGGCGAACCATTTCCATGAACCTCGACTACGAGGATGTTTTGGCGGCAGATGCCTTCGATACACTCTTGTTGAGAGAAGAGTAATAACCATATAAATAGATGAATAATGAAGATTACAGATAATATAAAACATATCCCTACACGGATGATGGCAATACTTGTTATTGCCTTCGTCTGTGTAGGCACACTCCATGCGCAAAGTCACGGAAATCATATTATGGTAGGTGTCGGAGGTTCATATCCAAGAGGTGTTGAAGCCACTATTGCCTATGAGCATGAAACAGAATACCATAGTGCCTGGGAATATTTTGCCACTGGCTACCTCAAATATGAAGAAGATCCAGAGGCTGGTCATATCACCAATGAGTCTTTTTGGCACAGCTATAATACATGGACTGTAGGTGCAGCCTACAAGCCATGTGTAAGCAGAGGAAGAAACCATCATGGCAACTTCCGCATCGGTGTAAGCGTAGGAAGTGACTTGGACAAGGTGATAAGTGCAGGTCACTTAGGTTATGAACATACCTACAACCTATATAACGGTTGGGGTGTGTTCTTCCAGGTGAAAGAGGATTTTGTCATTCGTGGCAAGGATAAATTCAGAACTGGAGCAACCATAGGTGTAAAAATACCATTATAAAGAAAAGAATATGAAATCAAGATTGAAAATAATATATAAGCCGTTAATGGGGCTTCTACTGGTGTTATTCATGTCAACTACACTCTGTTCATGTGATGATCATGAGCCGATAGACCCAAACGTGCATATAGGCTACGTCCTGTGCGATGACCATAGTTGCATGGACACAACAACATATTTCAACCAGTCAAAAAGAAAAGCCGTTGGCGTTGTATTTGCAGAGCAGACAGAAGAACATCCGGCACTTGTTGTTATGTTCAAGGAAGTGAGCGAGATATTTTGTGATTCCATTGGCTTGGTTAACGGAACGAGTGGCGATGTTTCCACATTTGACGGATATTCCAACACAGTAGCCATGTATAACAGTTATGTCGAGGAAACTGGCAAAGGTTCACCTTTGGCTATGAAGATGATGGATTTCCATGAAAATGGACAAAGCGACTTCATTCCAAGCGTAGCAGAGCAGCGGTTACTTGCAGCTGCTGCAAGGCAGATAAATCCCATCATCAAGAGATTCGGAGGCACACCGATTGCCTTGAACGGAGATTGTTGGTATTGGACTTCTACGGAAGTTACAGAGAACGCCGGACTACAGGCTTGGCTTTGTTCTGCTGTAAATGGTGGAATACTGCCAACACCTAAGACAGAGTTACACAAGGCAAGAGCCGTTGTGGAAATACATTATCCAGAGTAATAATTTAAAAAAACAATAGATTATGGGTGGTTGGAAATCAGCTATTGAACTTGTGCCTAAAATAGGCAAAGTCATGGGTAAAGCTTTCGGCGAAGGTGGAACTAAAGCCGTTGAGCAAGTTGCCAAAATTTCTAAGGCAGAAATGAAACAGGCAAAGGATTTGAGAAAAGCAGAGGGCGCAATTAAAAGCATAGGCAGTCCTAAAATTAATGTTTCTGGTGTAGATATTTCTCGCTTTTCCTATAAGAACGGAAAGTTTTGGGATTTGAAACACGCTAACACCTCTTATTCAAGAAAAGAATTTGCTCAATTGCAGTCACATTATTCCAACCTTTTCAAGGGTGGAAACAAAAGTGGATATAAGGCATGGGAAAGGACCATACCAAAATCAAATTTTACTCCTAAGTTCAATACTCTCAACAATGAGTCAAAAATTATAGGACATGGTAGTAATACTGCCGAAACTATTGCAAAGCAAAGGTGGTATCAGAATGTAGAGAATTGGAAAAAGGCAGGAAAGCTCGGAGTAGATGGTATGAACAAAACAGGCAGAGCTATTCATGGAACAGCCGAATTTGGATTTAGAGCAGCCAGAGGAGCCATTAAAAACTCTAAAGACCTTGCTATATTAGCAGGTACAGGTTGGGCTGCTTACAACATTTATAATGGGAATGGTATTGTAAAACCAGTCTTGGGAGCTGTTGGTGGTACTGGTGCTCAACAAGGAGGTGCTGTTAATATTGCAGAGCAACTTATTGCAGGAGAAGGTGCGCCACAACTTCATGATAATTTATCGGGGATGGTAACTGGTGTGGTAGGTGAAGCAGGTGACGTTTACTATCGTCTTAAAGACGGCACAATAGCCGTTGCAGGCGAAGCTGGCAATCTTTATCAAGGAGGCAAGGATATGATAGCAGGTGCATTTAATGGCAATGGTATGGTAAACGATGGTAACGGCTATTATTCAGATCCGACAGCCCAACAATATCCAACAATGAGCCAAATGATGGGTCAAGGAAATGGAGTTGTAAATGGTGTAATGGGAGGAATGAATAATGCCTTGAACTCTGTTACTAATGGCAATGTAAGTAAACTGGACTTGTTAGGTCTTATAACCTCTGCATATATGATGTTTGGGCGTTTTGGATGGCTTGGTAAAGCTGCCAGTTTAATGTTAGGTGGCATGACTTTAAAAAATATCAATAATCATCAACAAGTACAAGTTTCACCACAGCAAAGTAATCAACAAGTAGTTGGTGCCAATGCAGTAAAAGCTGCTCCTTCTTATCAAAATACAGCAGCATTACAAGAAGATGATGATGAAAACGTTATCGTCCGCTCACGAGGCATCTAATATGAAAAAAATAGCTATAGGAATATTTGCATTTGGAACAATGTGTGCTTTCACTGTTTTTGCAGTTTGTTGTCGATTGTCATTAGATGCAACATATAGTTTATTATTATATATAGTTTGTTTGGGAATGGAGTGTAGTTCACTCCTTCCCATTATTATAGAATACGAATAAAGACAAAATATGAATAAAAAGAATTATAAAGACATGCTTCTTGAATCAGAAAGTGGATTCATGATGCCTTTCTCGCTTTTAGAGGAAGAAGAATTACCTATAACACTTGGCTATGGTAAGCAAAAGAATCCTGCCACAGGAGAGGATTTCGACCATAAAGGTATTGATTTTGCTATACAAAACAAGCCTTTGTACGCTATAGCTTCGGGAATTGTAATAGGCATGGGCAATGAAGCCGTACACGATAATTATATTGTTGCAAAATACGGAAAATATGAAGTTACTTATGGTCATATTTCCAAAGCCTACAAAAAATACGGTATGATGATTAATGCAGGTGAAGAGATTGCTCAAAGTGGTGATTTTTTACATGTCAGTGTTCGTTTCGATGGAGAAGAGCTTGACCCAATGGAATTTCTCTCAATGGTTTGGGCAAACATCCAACAACTTGCTGCGATGGGAATAACTAAGCAGCCTACTAACGAGAAGCTGGGTGACAAAACCATCAATACTCATTATGACAATGATCAAGATGAAATTCTGATGATGATGCTGCAATATCTGCCGAGCTATATGAATGATTTGCGAACAGGCAGATATACTTCACCTTCACGTTTTGAATCTTCCCTGAGAAATATCTTCACACAAGCAGCTTCAAAGAATTATTTCTTTGAGAAGATGCCAAATGTTGGTAATCCGTTAGGGCTTTCCAATAGAAGTGCGCCATTGGCAGATAAAATTCAAAACCTGCTCATTGAGGACTTTCTTGGTTATATGGTTTCAAACCATTCCATTTATCCTTCAACTTGGGATGAGCAGCAAAAAAAAAACTTTCTAATCAAGCTACCGAAGATGGATTGATAGTTGACCCTCTTGAAAACATGGCTATCAATGTAGGCAGCTATGACGTAGAACGTGAAGCTTCTGTATATTTTGACACTTCTGGTTTGCGCTGTTGGACAAAGGCATGGTTTAATGGTAGAGACAAAGGCGAAAAGTCTATAGAGATAACTCGTCAACAAGCTATACAGTTCATAAACCATCAAATAGCAATGGACGATTGGTTGTCCCGATACTATCCTAAGCAGATGACTGCTTACCACAAGGCGATTGAACAAGCTCGTCAACAGATTTTAGGTTTTTAATTGATTAAGTTATGGCACAAGGAAATAAATATCAAAAATTTTCAGAGATTGATTACTGCATCCGCCAATATTTTAATAAATACATGGCATCTACAATAACCCAAGAGCAAGCAAAGCTCAAAGATGGACAGACTGTAGATTATATGATGGAGCAATGCAAGAAAAGATGGAATAAGGATGGAAAATTGAACCATGATACCAAGACCTTTGTTAATGCGTTTCATAGAAATCTTGTAGCTCTATATGGCAACAAACAGTCTGCGCAACTTTTGGCGTATGCCAAAGCTTATGTGAATAGTAGATATGAGTCATTGACAGTAGAGCATCTTGCAAGAAAAAAGGTTCCACAAGGTTCTGCTGAGTATATAGCCAAGAAAATGTTTTCAGAAAGTCTTATAGGCTTTGGAGCTGACCTTGCATCTAAGAAAGATGACCTTGGGGATAAAGTAAAAGAAAAAGCGGAAGAATTATATAAACCTTCTGCTTTGGAAGTTGGAGCAGGTTATGTCGGTGCTGCTGCTATCGACACAGCAATTACTGGTGGTGTTGGAGGCATAGCTACTGCGGCTACAAAAGGAGCAGCAGTAGCCTCTGCAAAAATGGCAGCATCACTTACTGCTAAAAACGTTTCAAAAACAATGGCTACAGATTTAGCTATACGAGGAGCCATCTATGGTGCAGGAAAAGGAATTGATGCCTATCTTGACGAAGACAATTACGGAAGTTTGGTTTTTGGAGACAAAGATGCAGTTAAGAAGATTCAAGGAGGAAGCTACCAATATAAAAAAGGAGGTACAGAATATATCAATTCCTTGAATGGTCATCTTAACAAGAAAATCAAGACTCCATCTTTAAATACAAGTTCTATCATAAAGAAAGAGAGCAATGCCTTATTGGTAGCCAATAAAGGAAACTCTACTAAACTGCTCAATACAATATCATCCAACTTCTCAAAACAATGTATTTCATTTAAAGAGAATAGTAAAATACCAGGTTGGATGTTAAATAACAGTGCCAAACAAAACAGAGCCTTGGCTTCATCCTTTTATGCCTGTGCAATGGAAATGTCCAAGAAGCAACAGCAAGAAAGAATGTTTGGTGGTAAGAAGATGACGATTCAACAAGTCAGCCAACGAGCTTATGACTACGCAAGAGCTGCCGATGCAATCGATAAGCATCACGCCCAACTGAATAAACGTGCGGGCTTTTCGTCAGAGACACAGAAAGCTTTGGATGATTGGGATAAAAACATGGCTATGATCAATGCTGTAGATGCAGGAACGTCAAGTCACAAGAAGACAAAATCCTATCATGCTACCTCTTCAGGAGTATCATCTTCTACAGGTACCAATTCTGTAACACAAAGTCAAGGTTACAATCCATATAGCCAACAGCCACAACAAGCACCCACTGGTAATGCTACGACAAGCCAAACCGCAGGTTGGGGAAATGCCTTGGAGCAAATGGGATTGAGTGGATTTAGTGATGTCTCCAAAAACATGGGCTATGTGTTGGCTATGCTACCAGACATGCTTATAGGTATGTTTACTGGCAAGAACCCGAATATGAAACTTGAAGATAATTTCTTGCCTTTGGCTGCTATATTTGGAGGAATGTTCGTCAAGAATCCTCTTTTGAAGATGTTGTTGTTGGGATTTGGTGGTGCAAACCTGTTCAACAATGCAGGTCATGCTGCTCTAAAGGAAGGATATGCAAAAACTTCCAGAGCTGTGACCTACAAGACATATTCTGACGAGCCGTTAAACAAACGTATTTCAAATCCTGTCATGAAAGGCAGTTCGATGGTTGCAACCATCGATGGAAAGCCAATGGTCATTAATATTTCAGACAATGCAGTGGATGCCTATGAGCGTGGCAATGTACCACTGAACACCCTGGCTAATGCTGTTCTTCAAAAGTATGATGAGAACAATGCTCTTGCTTCTCGCAATTATGAGTTGCATCATCAAGAAGAGAATGTAGAGCAGCAACGAGGTTTAAAGTAACACCCCTATGTTTTTTAAACATATATATATTAACTTTTTAGTAGAGCTGCCTGGCGTATTTCGTTGCGTCGGGTGGCTTTTTTCTTTTTACAAATCATGTTTTGTAGCTAAAATAAACAACTGCCGTTTTTTAACATTTCAAGCCACAAATAAGTCTTTTATTAAGTTATTAATGTTAATATAAGACATATATTAATTCTTTTGTATGATATTGCTAAAAATGTATTTACTTTGCTGCTTGAAAGGACGTATTTAGTCCTTATAAAATAGTCATTTATAAAATATAAGATATTATCAATATGGCAATACAAAAAACAAAAGAACCATCGAAGGTAGATGCGGCTCTCCAACGTTTTGCAGAAATGCTTATAAAACGTATGGAGGAAATGCAGAAAGACTGGCATAAAGGATGGATTGGTGGCGGATCAATGTTTGGTCTGCCTCAAAACATTAGTGGTCGAACGTATGAAGGCAGCAATGCCTTCTTATTGTTCTTGCATACAGCAGAAAATGGGTATAAAGCACCTGTGTATATGACTTATGGGCAGTTATACAAAGAAGGTGCCCATGTACTGAAAGGTGAAAAAGCAGTTCCTGTTTTCAAATGGGGATTTTCCATAAAGGATAAAGACGGCAAGAAGGTAACGGAAGAGGAGTTTCATAACATGACAGATGATGAGAAAAAGGAATGCAAACGCCGTCCTTTTCTTAAAATCTATCCAGAGTTTAATATTGACCAGACAAATATGTCTGAGGTCAACAAAGAGAAATATGATGCGGTGGTTTCTCAATTCAGAAAGACAGATGTGCCAACTATAACAGATGGAATGTATGTCAATAAGGCGATTGACCGTATGATGGAAAAGCAGGAATGGGTATGTAAGATTCAATATGACAAGGAAGAAAAAGGCGCATACTATAGTCCTGCAAAAGATATAGTTGTCCTTCCAACAAAAGCCCAGTTCCGTATTCATCCTGATGACCCGGAAGAGTGTTTCAAGGATGGACAGGAATATTATGGTACAGCCTTGCATGAAATGGCTCACTCCACTGGTCACCCTTCACGTCTTGACCGTCTGAAGCCAGCAGCTTTCGGCTCACCAGAGTATGCAAAAGAAGAACTCGTTGCAGAACTCACTTCCGCTATGGTAGGTAATACCCTTGGTTTTGATCGTCGAATATCCGATAACAATGTGGCATATTTGCAGAACTGGACTTCCGCACTTCGCAAGGAGCCTAAGTTTATAGTAACTGTCATGGCAGATGTAAATAAGGCATCAAGAATAATTATCGAGAATATCGACAAGCAACGTATTGCGTTAGGAGAGAAACCTCTCGTTCAAGGTGCTCTTGATGGTGTTGAAGAGAAAGTCAAGAATGAACAGCAATTTGAAGAGATAAAGGCAGACCAAAAGAAGGAAGACCCAAGAGAAGCTGTAGCTAAGGAATGGGATTCACTTGCAGAAAAACCTACTGTTGAAATGGAGTCTGGCGATGTCCTTCCTGTTGAATATAACAAAGAAAAGGACACCCTTGATGTTCTTATCACTAACGAAGCAGGTAAGCAGGAGGTATATAGTACTAACTACGACCATGATAGAAACATTGAAGAGAATGTCGGTCATGTATGGGAAGAGCTTTCAAACATGAAGCAATATCAAGCTAAAGAGGTCAAGCAGGAAACATCATCGGAAACTGCCAAAGACTTAGGCGATGGTTTAAGCAAAGAGCCAGAAATTAATGATAAGGAGGATAATTCTGTTCCTATCGAAGATGAAAAAGGAGGATTAACTCCGAAAGAATACTTTTCCACTCTTATGGCAACACTAAATGACGGTCAGCATGACGGTCATACGGCTTTGGGCATCAAAAATATCTCAGAACTGAGAGATTATTTCAAGGATAATCATAATGTCAGCGAATGGGTGGCAAATGTAACCGATAAGGAAATCATCGAGGCAGGGGCAGATATGTTGCCTAACATACGCTATAATCATAAAGAAGGCAGAACCCTTTATGACATGGAAGCAGCTTACTCGAACATCAACGCTAAGTATGAGGATGTTTCTGATGACAGAACCAGGCAGATTGCCCATCGTATCGACCAAGTCAAGAGTATCATCACGGCTTATCACACCAACATCGAGAATGCTCATGGCGAAAATTATCTCTTTGAAGAAGAGTCTGCACATAAGATTATTCCAAGAGAAGAATATGCCAAAAGTGTTACACAAGAACAAACTGTAGAACCAACACAAGAAAAAATGGACGAAATATATTACTTTTCACATACATATCTGCAATCGACAGATAGTCGTGAGGAACTTGACAACCTTGTAGAGAAGCAAGACTATGACAGTCTTCTTTATCTTACCAGGGAGTATGATCAAGGTGACGCATTGTCACAAAGTCAGACCTATAAGAATGCCACAAAGTTTTCGGGCGATGACATTCTCGCCGAGGATGACAACTACGCCGTTGTTTATAACAGTAGCGTTGGTGGCACTTATGACCTCATGCGCAAGGTCACTAAGCAGGACATTATCGACAACATTGAGAGATATGGACTTGAAAGCGATGCTTCTGATGACGTGAAGAAGGTGGCATACGAAAATGTTGCCAAGCAATTCAGCGACATAAAGAGTAAGATTCCTGCCTTCACCATGCCTAACGAAGATGTTTTATATTTCCAGTACAACCAGGAAAGCAATAAAATAGAGGTTGGCACAACCACTAACGCAGGTCTTAAAGTTGACCAAACCTTTGACTACGATGTTGACCGTACTCTTGATGCCAACTTGGAAAATGTGTATGAGCAGCTTTCTGAATTGCCTGAATATCAACAGGCAGATGAGCAGGAAGAAGAATTGGATGAAGAGTTGGAGCCAGAATCTCTTGATGAGAATATTTCTCTGAATGAATATTCAAAAGAGAAGTTAGAGCAAGATAAGGCACAGATAGCTCAAAAGTTTACAGATATGCCTATTCCTTATTTTACCATGCCAAATGGAGAGAAACTTGATTTCCACTACAATCAAGACACAAATAATATTGTGGTTGAGAAGACAATGGATAATGGTGAAAAGAAGGACGTTTATCAGCATCCTTATAATCATGAGCTAACTACCGCCGAGAATATGAGCGACATTTATGCCGTTATTTCCCAAAAGCCAGAATATCAAAAGGTAGAAGAAAAGGAAAATGTAGTAGCACATGAGGACAGTAATGTTCAAACCAATGTGGAAGGTCTTGCAGAAGACATTGCAGAGACTGGTGTGCCAATGGCACAAGCCGAGAAAGAGGCAAAGACCATTGTTGATGATAAGCAACATGAAAACTTCCATGAGGCAGAAGACAAGAAGCAAGAGCATGACCAAGCAAAAGCAGAGAAGGAACAAGCCGAGAAAGAAAAGCAACAGCAAGAATCTAAGAAGGACGAGGATAAGCCTTCAAAAGGTGTTGTTCACGCAGCAATATTGCTTGGAGCTTTAGCCGCTGCAAAAGCAAATGACGGCGTTTGGATGAACAAAGAATCCAAGAGTAATGCAGAGTTTATCTTTTCTCACACCCCTGTCACTGCATACAACAATATAATGATGAACTTGCAGTCTGACCAAAAGGGGTACCGTACAAACGTCTTCACATCGTTCAATAATGCTCAAAAAAATGGTGTTGCCGTAAAGCAAGGAGAGAAGGCTACACCATTCAACTGGACTCAGTGGGATTATCAGAACCTAACTGATAAGAATGACATTATCAGCAATAAAGAGTATGAAAAGTTGTCGGATGAAGAAAAGAAGATGTATGGCAAACACGCTTCTCGCCTTACTCAGTACATCTATAATATCGACCAGACAACTTATCCTGCTGTTGGTGGTGACCAGTTTGTGACCCTTTTAAAAGAGAAGGGAGCACAACAGGAGAGGATGAAGCCTTCTACTTCCGCAAGCTTCTTGAAGCAGTTTGATGAAATAAAGGCAAAACACCCAGATGTAATTGTCATTATGAGGAAAGATGACTCCTATGAGATATATAAAAGTGACGCTAAGAAAGCGGCAGAGGCTACACATTTGCCTGTTACCAAACAGGAAATTGAAGGAAAGAAGATAGACACGGTATCTTTCTCACATACAATGTTGGATGTACATCTGCCAAATATCATCCGTGCAGGTCATCGTGTTGCAGTTTGTGACCAACTGGAAGACCCTAAACTTGTAAAAAGTGTTCCAGAGGGCAAAGCTGTTCTTGACAGAGCTTACTCCACAGCAAAAGCTGTAGCGAAGCAGGAGGGTATAAAATATGAGCGTGTTATGGTGATTCAAGATGCCAAGTATGACAAGACAGATGACAAGATTGAAGTAAGCGGCATGATCGATAAGAGTGTTGGAAGCGAACGCCTTGCTGCTTTACAGAAAGCCAATGACATATATAGAGCCGTCGTTGCTGCCACTGGTACTGAGAATCGTCTTGATCGTTCGGGTAGAAACAGCCTCCTTCCTGAGGATGATGCCAAGCATGAGAAACTTGTGCAAGAACTTGCCGCAGGTGTGCTTATGGCACGTCAAGGACTCCCTGCAACACTGTCGAAAGAAAGCCAGAAACTTATCCCTTATTGGGAGCGTGAGTTGAAGGAAAACCCAAAGATGGTTGGTGTCATCGAGAGGGATGTGAACAATGCTGTTGAGACTATTGACAACTTGATAGCAAACCGAAAAGTAGATTATAAGGCTATCCGTGGCCAGCTTCCACCTAAGATGATCACGGATAAGGCAGAGAACTATTCGTTAGCCGCAGATTTGGCGAAACTTCCAAGTATAGATACAAAGGAAGTTGTAGTCATAAGAGACAGAAAGGCAAACAAAGTTGATGTCATCCTTCCGGCTGGTGCTTCTGTAGAAGCTAACAATGAGGTGCCAGGAATGCGAAAGGACAGAATTTCTATCGCATTGAAGAAAGAAGGCTTTAATGAGGTGAAGTTCTATAATGCAGGAGGCTCCTTAGGCTTGAACAAACCAAACTCTTACTTTGAAGGAAAAGATGTAAGTCTTAACCAGTTGAAGCAATATCAGCTTGTAAACCACAAGACCATTGAGGTTGCCCAACAGCCAAAGCAGGAGAACAAGGTAGAAATAGAACATTTTCGAGCTATCAAGGATGACTATGGACGTTGGGCATTCTATATCAAGCCAAAGAATGAACCGCAGTTTTCTGTTTATCCACCCAAGGAGCACATGAATAAATATTTCAGTGTGCGTAACACTCCTGATGAGAAAACAACACGTGCGGCTTTGGCTAACAAATGGTATGAGGTAGCCAAGCAGTTTCCCGACGTTAGAGTTGACATCATCAATCCACATCCAGCTAAGGATATAGATATGAGCAGGATTGTCAATCCAACCATTACGAAGTCGGCGCAGGATCCTAAAGTGAAGCTTGTTTTTGCCACTATCGATGGAGAACGTCACTATGCACCTGTCAACGAAACACAGTGGCAAAGAATGTGGCTTGCTGATAATATGGCAGAATACAAGAAGGCTGTTGCAGCCGTTGTTTTTGAGCCTGTCCTCAGAAAAGGCATGGAGAGTCAGCAGACACAAAGCGAGGTCGTGAAGGAAACTGAGAAGGTTGAGGTGAAGGAAACACCTGAACCGGAGCCAAAACAAGAAGAACAGGAGAAGCAATCCACGTCACATGGACTGCATTTATAATAGGTAGAACAACAGAGAGTGCGCCCTGCGGCTCACTCTCTTAATCAAAAGTATATATGTCAGCAGAAAAAGAAGCTTTTTACGAGAAATATGCACAAGCAGCCATTGACCAACAAATTAAGTATGGTATTCCTGCTTCTGTCACACTCTCTCAGATGGCTATTGAAAGCGGCATGGGAACCAATACACTCAGCACGAAGTACAACAACTTTTTCAGTATAAAAAAAGGAAGTTCTTGGGATGGTCCAGTTACATATCACTTGGATGACCATTCCTACAAAGAACCATTCAGAGTATATGGCAGTGTTGCAGAAAGTATTGAAGACCATTCTAAGGTCTTGATGTACCCAGTATATCAGAAGAATGTGAAAAATCTCAGTTCAACTGATTATGTTAATTGGGCTTATGGAATAGGAGCCGTTTACGCATCCGAAAAGACCTATGCCAATATGTTGATAACAGACATCAACACATACGGTTTGTCTAAGTACGATCAGATGGCAGTTCAGCAAGCTCAACAACGAGGATTACAAATTGGTTATGCCAAGAACAATCCTTCACAAACCATTCAGCAGCAGACTCCAAACAATCAGCTTGTCCAATTGCAAGGAAACTGGGCTTTGCCTATAGATTTGTCTAAAGTTAGACTAAGTTCTGAATTTGGAGTGAATCGACCAGGACATAGACATGGAGGGCTTGATTTATCTACAAAAGGTCAGAACCTACCTGTTTTTGCAACGGAAGACAATGGAAAGGTTACCGCAGTGAAACCCAATAATGGGGCAGCAGGAAATATGATCACTGTGGAATATAACCGACAAGATGGAACAAAGTTTCAAACGACCTATATGCACCTTTCACAAATTGGTGTAAAAAAGGACGATATTGTAAATGCTGGACAGCAGATTGGTGTTTCTGGCAATACCGGGGATAGTACTGGACCACATTTGCACTTTGAAACCAAAGTTCTGAAACAAAATGGTGAATGGCAGAGATTCAATCCGGCATTATATCTTGCAGAACTGGAGGTAAGAGGCAATATGCCTGTTGCTCTTGACAAGAATGGCAAAGATTACCTGGCAGAAGCTCGCTCATCTATGTCTTTGGGAAGCGGTCAGGCAGGAAGTCAATTACAGCAAGACCAAAACATGAGATTGTTGGCAAATATAACCAATTCTAACGACCCCAATAAATGGCTTGCCTACCTAATGCAGCAGAATGGAGAACAAGCCACTGGGCAAGATATGTTCTCTGAATTGATTTCCTCAATGTTCAAAGCTGCCTTAGGTCTTGTCATGAAGATCAAAGCCGATGAAGTAGCCGACAAGATGGCTAATAACAATTCACAAATAGAAGCCAATGGTCAAACCCAAGAGGATAATAATGTAGTGAAACGTGACAGGGAAACTGTAGATGTGAAAGCATTGCAGCAGAGGGCAAGCGTAAACTTTGACACAGAATGCCCTGAACAACAGCAGTCCAACGGACAGCGTTTGGCTTAACTATACAAGTGATAATAATATAAACATATAAATATTAAGACAATGATTAAATTGAACGCAACTATTTGCGGAAACATAGTTAGTTCCGCAGAAGAAAAGACGGCAAATGATGGCAGTAAGTTTATATCTTTTGCCATAGCAACAGCAATTCAAGGTAGTGACCAAACAGTTAAGGAATTGCATATTAATGTCTCAGCACCTTTTAATGCCGAGACGATGAACCATTATTCTACTGGTCGAAGAGTCACTGTTAATGGTGTTGTACACATAAGAAAGAACCAGAATGTTGAGTACTGGAACATGCGCACCGACAAGGAGGCAGAGTTTAATGAATCTACAGTACCTGACCGCTTGGAGGGCAGTATGGAGTTCTTGGGTAAGATTGGCAAGAAGGGTATCGAAGACCGTAAGAGCAAAAAAGGTAAAGACTTTCAGACTTTTTCAGCTTTCTCTTCTGACAAGAATGGAGAGAACCGTGAATTCACATGGGTAAACTTCGTCGTTCTCAATCCTATCCATGCAGACTATTTCGCAGCTGAGAAATATGTCGAAGTACATGGTGACCTACGCTTGAATGTTTACAAGAGCAACTTGCATATAGAATGCTCAGTAAAATCTGTTGCAGCTTGGGATGTTAGCAAGAAGGAAGATGGCACAGCAGCGCAAGTACAGCAGTAAGCACCTTATTATATCCTTTGGCTATGTAGTAGGGGTGTTGTCACTTGGAACAATAACAGCAGCATATCTGTTATTATCCAGAAATAAATAGTTAATAAATTATGAAATGGCATCAATGAATAGTTGGTGCTATTTCTTTATTGTAGAAATAATTATGGCAAAACAAAAGACAAAGAATATTATGAACCGCTTTTTGCAGGGATGGCAACAAATCTTTGGCGGTGACAGACAGGAAGAGGCACAGAACAAGCTAAAGCCATTTCCTCAGAACCATTATTTTCGTCCTGAGGAGTTGGATTATCTGTCAAAGAACAGAAACTTGACCACAATCGAGAAATGGGCGGTAGCTACTGGCAAATGGGCTTTTGAGCAAAGCAAGGATAAATTCTCTGATTGCAAGTATGCTTCTGTAAAATGGCAGGACGGTCTTATGGCAACATGGGTTGACGGAAGAATCATTCCAGACACACCAAGCAGACAGGCTGAGAAGTTGGCTCTCCTGAAAGAAGAAGGTTTTGAAATACCGGATAAGTATGAGAAGGTTATCACCAATTACGAGGCAAGCCGTCTTGTAGGCAATTATTTTTCCAACGGAAATGATGTCGTGAAGGTTGAAGACTACGATAAAGGACACTTGGTTGCAGATTCTCCTAAACTTATTCTTCAACGATGGAATAAGGACAACCTTTCTTCTGCCAAAGAAACTATAGGGTATGTCGATTTTAAAGAAGAACTTGGTAGAAGCATGGTGACTATGAGCGATATTGACAAACAAGAATTTGTTAATAAGCTTACTAATATGGAGCAAGGCAAGCAACTGTTCAATAAAGTCATCGAATCCATCAATAAGTCATATCCACCTGTATTAGGAGGAATTTTGCCGTTGGAACTCCAGAAAGTACATGAAGTGAATGCGTTTGACGGAAAACTGATACCAACGTCATGGTCTATAGACAATGACAATACGATGCGTGTGGTAGTGTTTACTGATAACAGCAATAAGACAGACAGTATTGTTATTGATGAAAACACTGCACACCGTTACAGAAGCGTACTGGACACTATCGATAAGGTTGTGGAGAAAGAGCGAGTTAATGGTATAATATATTCATTGGCATCGCTTCTTGGTAATGACTTTGGGGAAAACAAGATTTATGCTAAGGAAAACAATGGTCCACTGCTTCCAACCAATGATGGTATTGTGAACGCAGTGGTTGCAACGAAAGATGGCAGAACCATTGCTTTCAACCTTGACAAGCATAAAGAAATTACGTTAACTGGGAAAGATCCTAATTTCTTAATGGTAACTATGTTGAACGAAGCGGAAAAGGAACGTCAACATTTGCGTGATTTGGTAAGCATTCCTCAGATGAAAGACTATGTGGAGTCGATGACAGACAAGGAGAAACTTCTATCTGGAGAATGGGATTACATTCCTTCCAAGACAACGGTTTCCAAATTGTTCTGTGAGTACCAAAGAAATGAGGAGAAGTTTCATTCTTACACTCATAGTTCCCTTCCATTGACACCAGAAGATCGTAATGAAATGCTTGCCGATTTGGCATCATCCACATTTGCATTCAATACGGAGATGAAGAAGATGATAGATGCTTACGACACTAAATCTTACTCCTTCAGTGAGTCTGACGTGAAGAGACTGGAGCAATTGGATTTAATTCTTGACAATATATTCCAGAAGCCGAATATTCGTCATCACAAGGTAACGAAAGGTGAAGCAATTACAGAAACAGAAGCAGCACTGAGAGATTCGCTTGTTAATAAGATGCGTAGAAGTGGCATGGATGTCATTACCGATGTAGATGAAGCCAAGATAGCTCATCAAGAAGCTTCCAATCAAGTGAAGGAAATGGGCACTCGTACCTTAAAAAGAATGAATAAAATTGGAAAAGAGCTCGAAGGAAGAGAACTGACACAAGAACAACAAGCGGTGGTTGGTGTTTATACAGGTAAAGCTGACAATCTTTATTTTAAGGTAAGTAGAGACGATAAGGATAAGTCAATATTAATGCGCCAAGGGAATGATTTCCACGCAGGTGCAAAGCATAGCGTCTATGGGCATTATGATACAAATAAAGGTGTTATAACAGCCGATGATATTCTCCTTATTCCTATTGTAATAGCCAAAGGTGATCGTAAAGTTAGTGCTAATGGAAAGATTGAGTACAAATATAATAATCCACAAAATAACGTGTCATATAAAGTAATAACACAATCTGAAAAAGGACACGAGGTATTCAATGATTTCTATACAAATAAAAAGGTTCGTCCGTCTGTCACGTCCAGCCTCAGTGAAGAGACAAAAACTAACTTAATAGCACATAACAACAACGGTCAAACCTTAGATAGTGCAAAGGTACAACAAAATGGCGAAACGACCAAGAAAGATGATCATAAATTAAGTGAGTTTAAGACTTCAAAAGGAGAAATTTGGGGATTTACCACAAATGGCAAGATTTATATCGACCCAAGCGTGGCAAATGCAGAGACTCCAATCCATGAGTACACTCATATTTGGGCAGAAGCTTTGCGTGAGAACAATCCAAAGGAATGGAACAACATTGTTGGATTAATGAAGGGTACAACTCTTTGGAATCAAGTGAAAAGAGCTTATCCCGAACTGATGACAGAAAGCGATGTCGCAGACGAAGTTTTGGCAACCTATTCTGGTAAGCGAGGTGCGGAACGACTTCGAAAGGAAATGTCTCGAATGACAAATCACGGAAATATGAACGATAAGACTGCCGCTACAAGGTCTTTGGGGCGTATGGAATTTGTTCTTAGTAAGTTTTGGAAAGCTGTTTCCGATTTCTTGCATATACATTTCTCATCCGCAGAGCAGGTAGCAGACCGACCTTTAAAAGACCTCCTCGATGGTATTGACCCACGTGTTTACATCAAGGGCGACAAACGAATAGGAAATGGAAAATCCGTAGATGTCCTGCCACTCAGAGAACAGAGAGGACAGCAAACTTCTGAAACTCGATTTATTGATCCTCTGCTTCTCAAAGCAAAGACAGATGGCAGATGGCATACCCAGGAGCACATGGAAAAGAAAGTATATAAAGAATACGGCTCCATACTGGCAGCCTCCAAGGGATTGACTGTTTCAGATAACGGTAATGAGTCTGTACCTATGGATATGAGCGGACATAAATATTCAGGAACAACAGCAATGATGTTGAATATAGCAAGCCGCAACCATGGATATGAAGTTCCAGTCTTCCTCAACTTGACAACGATGGATGTTAAAGGTATTCGTGTAAAGGAAAATGCTGTAGCTATTCCGGTTATAACAAAGAATGGCGTTGAAAATGTCTATAACATTGATCAGACAGATTATCCGATGAAGCATCCTCAGGAGTACAGTAACATGAAGCTTAACCAAGTTCTTGAATCCCGGTTATCATCGGAGAATAAGGATGCCATTGAATCATTGGTAAATAACGATAGATTTACCACCAAAACATCCTTCGACTCTTCTGTTGGTTCCGCTTCCTATTCCGCTATTGATAACACTATACATGTTGCGCCTGTAGGAGAATATGATAAGAAGGATGGCTTCTTGCAAGACCTATCCGAGGGGTTAGTTATGAGAACAAGAAAATCAGAACCTGTATCTTCAAGATTTGAGAACATTCTCAAAGAAGGACTGATTGTTCATCTTGGCAGTGGACTTGTTGGGCAGAAGTATGGCTATGATGTTGGTGAGACTGCTGGTAGCAAGTTTTGGAAGGAACGATTAAAGAATGACCCTAATTACACCAAAGCTGTGATCAAAGCCGCCGAGAGGTCTTCGGATAAGATTATCGACTATGTTGATAAGCTTCAAAAAGGTCAGAGTCAATCGTCCAATTTGGATATGCGTTCCACCACCCCCATCGATATTGACGTAGATGGCAACGGCATCGTGGAGAGTGACGAGAATCTTGCACCTGATAAAAAGCAAGGTGCGGATGAAGAAAAAGACAACAACCAGGAAGAAAGTCATCAACAACACCGCCACTTCCATCGTTGAATGTAAATAACTAAAAGCTATTACACTATTGACAGCATATCTGATTGATGGTGTAATAGCTTTTAGTTCATTGATGCACAATAACAAATAACCTTTATTATTTTAAAATTCTTCATTTACGAAGTTCCAAAGTGCCTTCATCTTTTGCTGATGTAAGCGATGTTCCTTTAACTTTTGCATCCTTGTATTTACTGGATATGCGTGTTCTGATAAATTTATATAATTTAAATTTTTTACACGATAAATCTCCTATCTTACCTATAAAGCACTCGTCATCTTCCTCAATATGTCTAGTTAAATTGTTGCAAACAATGCAAGGACATACTTTTCTGTTTTCTTCCAAACATTTAAGAACGGCAAATTCTTTAGCCTCTCTATCATTATCGAATTCTGATACAAATTCCATTTTATAAACAGCAGAAGGTTGCGGCTTGTCATTCTTTGTATTATAGCTAAAATCATAATGCCCATCTGCATACAAAGTAAATGTAGGTTTTCCTTCTTTCTTTTCTACCTTTGGATTGAAATTGAAGTATTTTATACCAGGTGCATTTAGCTGTCCGTTGTAGCAAAGGTTTCTCAACATCATGCTTTCATCGCTAACAGGAACCATTATCGTTTTGTAATGGTTGTCTGGCATAGAAGAATTGCTATTTCCTTTTTCATCCAGTAGAATATAGATGGAATCATCGGAAATTTTACCCTTTCTCGTTATGACTAAATCATATTCAAAGTCTTTTATAATAGACCCATCAATACACTCTGTATAGCCAAGACTTTTTAAGTCGAAGAAATTATCAAAAAGAGTTATATTAAACTTCTTTTCTCTAACAAATTTTTGTTTTATAAGAGCTTTGGCTGCCTCTTTTAGGTAGAGACTATAGCTACATTTGTTCTTGCCTTCTTTATGAACAAAGTAATAACGCCCTATTTTGTTTTTTTTTACAATTACTTCTTGCTTGCAAGCTATACATCTATATTTTGTAGATGGAACAAAATCTTTAAACGAGAGAGTTTCTAGGTTTATAACCTTACCATTATTCTCATCTGCTACGATGTGATATATTGAATCTTCGGGTGTACCTAGAAATACGTTTGAAACTATTCCTGGAGTGCTCAAATATCCAGTAGGAAACGAATAATCTTTGGGTATATGGCAGTAAGACGCATGCTCGTCTTTGGAAATATTGCTGTAAGACGTATGCTCGCTTTTCAAGTTTTCTTGTCCCTTAAAATATATCCATTGGCGGTCTTCGGAACTTTCTTCCAGGAACTCTTTCATTTTTAAAGGATCCAGTGGGCATGCATTGATATCTATCTCTACGCATTCTATTTTTGCTGATTTGATTTTGGCTGCTTTGTCCGTGTCAACTTCATGCGAGCGTTTAAATTCTACCCATAACTTTTGCCCGGCAGTATCTCCGACACAATCCGGTCTAAGGGAGAGTTCTTTGTCGTAGCTCTCTACTTCAACACTTTGGAAAAGGCGGACGCCACCTACCTGTAAAGGATTTCGAGGCAACATGATCTTCTTACCTTCTGAAAGGATTTCTTTAGCCATTAAGTGTAGAGCAGACTCAACAGCACCAACGCAATCACTACCACTAACATGAGCAAAATGATGTTGGTTATGTTGACCTTTATTCTTGGCAATTAGCTTTGAGCCGCATTCTGGGCAGGTACAACCACATGCTTCACCATTTGGCACATCGTCCACATGTACCAAATGACCCTTTTCCCCTACAGCATAAGTTAAATAGGCATCCATTATTTCTTTACTTTCCTTAAATATTTTTTCCATAATCGTATATCTTTATAAATCTTCTCCGTTTGGTTTATTGTATACGTTATCGTAGAAAATAAAAATACGATAACCTTTATAATAATCTTTATCTATTTGAAACCAGACTGGTTTTGATAATTGTCCTGTTAATTTAAGAATGTCTAACATTACCTTACAAGCGGTTTCAATATCTTTAAGTGAAGCATTAGGACATTCTTTTAAAAAAGAAAGTTTAAATTGTTCTTTAAATTTTATACTATCTATATGGCTTTTTTGGTAAAAATGAGCTTTATATTCTTTTTTGTGAATAGATATTTCATAGTCTATATCTTCACTCTCGTCAACTGTCGGATTATATTCCTCTGTATAGACATATTTAGAGGAGTTCTTAAATTGTCCTACCAAGTAGTTAAACTGTGTTCTAATTTGTTCTTCTGAATATGGAGTTTTGTTTATTACGGCAACCCTCCATACTTTACCTTTATTTGCCACAATAGACAAATATACATCTTGTCCATTAAACTGACCACTTAACATATTGGAATCTTGTTTGAATCCTTTTGCTATGAGTTTTTGCTTCATACTTGAAACAGTTCCGTCAACTGGAATGCCGAGGAACATTGTTACATCCGATTTCATAGCTTCAGCATATGCCTCTGACACTTCTTTAGTAGATAAATTCTGTGCATCTACCGAGAAAGAAAGCATTGCTACAATTAGCATTATAAATATTCTTTTCATCTTAAATAATATTTTTATTAAACAATAATTTAAAGTCCTGCCACTTTCACAAGCAGCAGGACTAAAACAATATATTCATATTTGTCATATGAAACAATCTTGAACCTTATAATCTTTAAGCTTCAAGAGTTTTTCTACAAGCTTCTATCAAGAAAGACTTCAACTCCTTCTTATTCATGTCTCGTAGGTTTGTCGGATGGAAATGTCCACCTACATAACCGTTGATCCAATCAGGAGTACACCACCATTTTTCAACATCGGCAATTGGCACGCCAATCTCTGAGGCACATTTTTGCTTATCAGTTATGGCTGGGTTTTTCCATCGCCACAAAGTTACGTCTCTTGCACTCTCAGAGGATGAGAGTTCCGCAATTTTAGTAATATCCTTATTCCATTCAGAGAATACATCTTGATAGCCATTCGAAATAACTTCCTCTGACTTTTCTTCATCGTCCAACATTTCTGCGGCAGTAGGTTCTCTATCACTATCTTCTTCATACCACCAACCAAGAAAAGCTGCTGCGGTTTCTTCTGTATCTTGCAGATTTTTCTCAGAACAATATATATTATACTGTTCTTTTACGTCATCTGGCAAGAATACAGAAACTATCTCTTTAGCTGTGTATTCGCCATTGATGTAAGCATCGAGCATTTCTTGCTCATCAGCAAACTTATCTATTGTCTTTTCCATATCTTTTTATATTACATGTGCATACCTCGTGCTTTGTTCTTTTCAACAAGTTCATTTTGAGCTTTCACCATTTCGTTGGTATAGCTCTCTTCTGGTACATAGGATAGGTTGTTGTCCTTATCAAATGTCCAACAGCCATAAAGTCCAAAATTGTACTTTGGTAACTTATCAGTTTCTTTCTCCTGCTTCCAGTTCTGTTCATCACCTTCAACGACTCTATAGCCCTTAGAATCTGAAAGATCAATACCAATTGTTATCACGTTACCATCTGACACAACAGTTTGAATCTTGCCTTCTGAGAATGTTTTCTCGTCAATATAAGCCGATAGGTTAGTTTTCAATCCATTGAAATTGTTCATAAGACAATCCGCAGGGCATGAAAGAATACGGTTAGTATCTTCGTCCATCTGATAATAAGAAGACGGTTGACCTTTAAGCTCTGTCAAAACAACACCTCCACTAAGAAGTGTCTTTTGCTGGCTTTTACTAAAATCTGAATAGTCACGAACATTATCATAAGGACGATAAAAGCCAGTAACCACACCGTTCTCTTCCCTACTCATCCAAATGGTAGCCTTCATTGGATTATCATTAGAGTCATTCTTAGAAGATGACAACAGAGGTGTTTTCTCTCCAGATAAGAGTCTGTTCATAATTGCCTCAGGAAGGTCATCTATCATTTCTTGTGAGAATCCCATACGCTCAAAATCCTCGTAAGGAATCTCGTTTTCTGTAAATTTCCTCATGTTTCTTTTTTATTTATTTTGTTGTGGATGCAAAATTAAGGCTTTTCTTTAATGAACGTGTTAAAAAACAAATATATCTCCTATATTAACATTTTAAATATAAAATGTATAAGAATAGGCTTAATTTATATTATTAATGTTAATATAAAACATTTATTTTTTTTAGAACTATTCCTTGTATCTATTATTGTATTTTTGCAGCTTAATAAAAAGGTATATCAATGAAAAAGATTATTGTTCTACTACTTTTATGCAGTATGGGAGTACAATCCTCATTAGCAATAACTGAGGATGACATAAAAGATTATTGGATTGACAAGTATCTAAGTGTTAGCTTTCCGCTGAAGACAATAAGAATAAATTCATTCTACGGAACACGTGCTGACCCTTTCAACGGTCACACCAGGCAACATGGAGGTCTTGATTTGGCAGCACGTTATGAAGAGGTGCTTGCCATGTTCGATGGCTATGTAAAGGCAACTGGCTATGACAGAGGTTCGGGAAAATATGTAACCATGCAATTTGGTGATTATACCGTTAGTTACTGCCATTTGTCGGAGATTTGGGTTGAGAAGGATATGAAGATATATGCCGGGGAACCTGTAGGTCTAAGCGGCACTACCGGGCGAAGTACAGGACCTCATCTTCATATAACAAGCCGACTTAGAGGGAAACTTCAAGACCCATATAACCTGCTGGTATATATACGAGATACTAAGCAGAAAGCCGTCAAAGCTCTGCATTTGGACGAGAAGAAGATAATGACTCCAACAGAGTTCTTCAAGGAATATGCAAGTATTGCAATGCGGCAGCAGCGCAAGTATGGCATTCCATCTTCTGTTATTCTCGCTCAGATGGCATTTGAAAGCGGATGGGGAAACAGCAATCTTGCACAAGCAGGTTACAACTTCTTCGGAATCAAAGCTAACAGCCGATGGTTGAGGGAAGGTTTGCCATATAGTGTACATAATGATGATCGTCCGAACGAAAAGTTTTGCAATTTCAACTCGCCAGAGGAAAGCGTTGAATACCATTCACGCCTTCTTATGAGTGACCGTTACGCACGATGTTGGAGATATGGCAGCAAAGACTTTCATCATTGGCTTTTGGCTATAAAAGCTTCGGGTTATGCAACCAGAAGCGATTATGTTGAAAAATGTGAGCGTATAATATTGAAACATAAGCTATATCTGTATGACGATTTAGCTGAAAAAATGTAGAATTTATAAATAATAAAAAGAAAATAATGAAAGCAAAAACTTTAATGATGCTGGCTTTATGCCTTACAACAACGGTAGCAAAGGCACAAGTGGTTTATGGTGATGACGAAAAGAACTATGCAAGAACTACTGGTTCTTCAATGCCTATGTCAGCAACCAACCACAATCTTCAACAGCATCCATCTATTTCTGATGGAAACACACGTTTCCATCTATCAGGTATCGGAGACAACTGGTTTGCCTCTGTGCAGGCTGGTACTTCCACTTTTCTTGGTGCGCCAAAGGGATGCGGAGATTTCTATGACAAGACAAAATACACCATGGTGTTTAGTCTTGGTAAATGGCACTCTCGTTTCTTCGGAACACGTGTTGTGTACCAGGGATTTCAGTTTGCCAATTTTGACAAGGAATCTGTAAGTTATCAGAATTATCATGGTGATTTGATGTTGAATATTTCTTCGTTCTACAGAACCACCTATACCCCTCTTCCAAAGTGGAACGTCATTCCCTATGTTGGTGCAGGTATCATAAGAAACAGCGATTTACACAACAAGCCATTTGCCATTAGCTATGGTGTGATTGGAAGCTATAGAATGTCAAAAAGAGTCAGTTTGTCTGCTGAACTTGGAGGAACAAGCACATTCCAAACCTTTGATGGAGCTGGCAAGGACAAGCATTTTGGTGACAATTTGTTTCAAGCAAGCATCGGCTTGACTGTAGGCATTGGCAAACTCGGATGGGAAAAGAAGTCATCAAAGTGTGTTGGTATGTTACCAGTGCAAGATGTTACAGACCTCACACCATTTCCTCGCAATGATTATGAAGGCTTGCGAAGACTTAGAGAGCGAATGAACAACGGTGAAACAACAGTTGACGAGCGACTTGCCAAGTTTGACGCACCAATATTGTTCTTCTTCAAGATTAACTCAACTGAACTTATTGACAAGCAGCAGTTGGTAAATATCAAAGAGATTGCAGGAGCAGTAAATGAGTTCGATCTCAATCTAAGAATTGTGGGAGCCGCTGATAGTAAAACAGGAACACCAAAAATAAACCGCAAGCTGAGTATCAAAAGAGCAAAATATATAGCTAAACTCCTTGCCAAAGCAGGTGTGCCAAAGGAAAAAATGATTGGTGTAAGCCAAGGCGGTATCAATCTCTACAAGCCTTACACTGCTAATCGACACACTTGTGTTATAGTGTATAAGAAAGACTAATTATAATATGTAAAGTTATGACTGAAAAAGAATTGTTTAATAGCATCTATCCAAAACAGGAAAGCTCTGGAATTATATATGAGAAGGACTTGCAAAAGTCTTTCTCTATTCTTATGGGTAAGGTTTATCTTTGGATGACACTTGCCCTTTTAATAACAGGATTTACAGCTTATTCTGTAGCTCAATCAGTATCATTGATGTCTGCAATGTTTGAACATCCATTGATGGTATTTGGAATATGTGGTACAGAAATAGCATTGGTATTTATCATCAGTAGTAGAATTAGAAAACTGGGCTTAACACAAGCCACTATCCTATTCATTCTATACTCTTTGCTTAATGGCGTGACCCTGTCATTTACGCTGCTGGTATATCAAGAGGCAAGCATTGCAAAGGCTTTCTTTATAACAGCAGGAACCTTCGGAATAATGTCCTTATATGGCTATACTACCAAGAAGGACTTGTCTTCAATTGGAAAATTACTGTTTTTCGCATTAATCGGCTTAGTTATAGCTACAATAGTCAATCTTTTCTGCAAAAGCAGTGGATTTGACTTAATGATAAGTTATGCGGCAGTAATAATTTTTATTGGACTGACAGCATGGGATTCTCAGAAAATAAAAAAGATTCTTATAGAAGAATCCCAATATGGAGTTGACGAACATAGTCAAAAGATAGAACTATTAGGAGCTTTAGAATTGTATCTTGATTTCGTCAACCTCTTTATTTATATACTCAGAATTATGGGTAGCAAGAAATAATATCTAATAAACAATAACGAATATGTCAGTAAGAACAAATACAAATCCAAGAGCTTTGGACATAGCTCCTCAGCTTCAAAACACGCTTAATGCCAATGGCATGCAAGCACAGATTGCAATGACCCAAACAGGTGAATATCAGTTGGTAACAATGGCTCACAACACATCAACACCTCGACGTTATACACTCAATGATGCTCAATTGGAGGCATTAAGGAATGGCGGAACTAACGTATGGGATAAAAAGGCTTACGAAACTTTTGTATCAATTGTGAGAAATGACTATTATATTCCTGGTTCTTGGGTTGCTGCACGCAATGCAAATAGCCCAGTAAATATGGGTTTAAATGGACATCGACTTAATCCTGGAGAATATGGATATAGAGGAGAACGCCCATTCCACCCTTTTGAAGGTGCAAGATACGGACGTTTTGATAGTTTCTTGGATGGATTCAGAGCGTTTGGAAGACATGGTTATCATGCAAGAAGAATAGATGACCGTCCTTTCTTCGCAAGTAGTGCACCTGTTGTGATGGATAGACCTGATGGAAGACTAAAGCCTGGAGAATTGAAGACTGGCGATTACGGCTTTTATGACAAAGGAAACCAGCAGCAGGATTCTTTGGCTAACATGAAGATTGATGCTAAACCGAAACAGTTGGTTCGCCCAAAAGGACAGGCGTTGACCTTGGGAGAATACCTTAATGGTTACAGTGCAGAACTAACCTTTAGTGGTGAAGGATTCAACAAGGTTCTCTCTTCTCATGGCATCGTTATCGATAAAGAGAAGAAAACTCTTACAATCAAGTGTGACGGTATCAACAAGGATTTACAATATGCGTTGACAGACGAACAATTGAAAAAGATCCTCAATGACAAGCTGAGATTCACTTCTGGCGAGGGTAAACACAAGATGGTTCACAACAAGACAGCTCCTAATATTAGTGAGCGACTTGATATTATCAACAAAGTCATTTCCAAAGACTTTTCAGAGAAGATAACCAAAGAGCATCTTCAAAGCAAGGACTACATCAATATTAAGTTGAAACCAGAGATTGAACAGGAGTTGAACTTAGGGCAGCAACAAGCAGCATCCTATGCCAAGAACATCGATGTCATTGATATTGACATGAAGAATATGCGTCAAGATTACAAGACTGGCTATATAGACAAATGGAATAGTATTGGTGTTGTAGATGGTAGAAGTTTGGATGCAAGCCAAGGGTTCTATCTACCAGTCAAAGATGGTCGTGCCGTTTCTGTGGGAGAGATACAAGCCTACCCTACGAATGACGGTCAGAAGACAACATTCCGTATGACAGCGGTAATAAACAATCAGTTGATGAGTCACGAGATTAGTAAAGATGACTATCTGAAGTTTATCAACTATGATGACGAGTATCGCTTGAAGCTGTTTGATAAAGTCTTTGATGAAGTGAAGATAAAGAATGCATCAAATGGACAGATGCAAGATGCTGTTAGGTCAAAAGGAATTGACCAAGCAGAGGGCGTTGTTACAATGAAAGGAGATTATAGTCTTGTAAATGCAAATACTTCCGCTGCCATTACTGGAGCGATGGCATGGAAAGACCAAATCTCTGGCAATTATCAGATAAATGTCCGCACCGATAAGGATGCTGGAATGTGGTCATTTAAGATAACAGAGGCACAATACAATGCTTTCAAAAATGGAACAAATGAGGACAGAGCCAAGATGTTGACCGTTCTTATCCCTTTTACTGATGAGAACAAGCAGAAGATGCAGATTGTTCCAACGAGCAGCCTTCATCAAGATATGCGTCAGCAGTCTTTCAACAATAATGCCACTATCAGCAACATTATAGATAAATTGCATAAAGCCGGATTTGGCACCGAAGTCGTTAAGACGGTTGGAAAAGAAAAAGTATTGTCTGAGGACTTAGTATCTGCTCATAGAGAGAAGCCTTCTGTAACAGAAGGCAGGGTTGTTCATTATGGTAACGAAGCCATTAATCTCAATGACTTACGTAATGCAGCAAAGATTAACCTTATGGGTGATGCTGGGGTAAACGGAGAGTCTTTGAATAATCTCAAAGAAAGCAAGGAATGGAAACGTAGTGGCGAACATGGTCGTGCTACAACTATTGGTGATATTTCTGTGGAAAGATTGAAGGATGAGCAAGGTAAGGTTATCGAGGGTAAATATAAGATGTCCGCAGTCATTGACGGAAATGTAATTTCACACGAGATTAATCAGAAAGACTTCAATAAGTTCCTTGCCGTGAATGACTATCAGAGAATGAAACTCTTTGATAAAATATTCCCTGAGGTGGAAATGAAGACTAAGCCAGGACATGGCTTCAACTTAGGTGCGGCTATTCTTGCTGCCGTTACTACCGGATTGGATGTTGCTGCTGGTCTTTCGATGGCTGCCCCACCAAGACCAAAACCAGACTTCTATGAGTCAAGGGCTGTATTTTCTAAACCAGGTGTTGTATCGCCAGAAGCAGTTGCCGCTGCAAGTTATGCAGCAGAGATAGGCGAAGACCGTGGACATGGAGAAGGTAGAGGTATGGGCGTTTAACCCATACTTCTTTTCTCTTTATATTTAATATAATAAGGTATGAATAATAACTCTATTCAAATATTTCAGACGGTGGCATTGAGACCCCATGTATTACAATACGTCATTAATGAGTTTCCTGCCATCTGCCTAAGCATTGCCGCTTTTTGGATATATGTATTTGGCAAGTTTATGTGGCACGAATATTTTATCTATGCCGCATTGTTTTTGGTTATATATCTGTTCTGTAAGTTGCTATCATTGTTGCGTACAGAATACGTTATAACATCGGAACAAATAATAATACTTCATGGAGTATTATCACACTCAACAGATTATGTTGAGTTGTATCGTGTTGTGGACTACAAGCAACATCGTTCGTTGCCACAACAGATATTTGGATTGAAAACCGTCACCATTTATTCAGGTGATAGAAACAATTCAGTGGTCAACATGATAGGTATTAAAGAAACTGACGATGTAGTGTCTGAAATAAGGATGAGAGTTGAATTTAATAAAAGAAGAAAGGGGATATATGAGATTACTAATAGATGTTAGAGCTGTTATGTTCTGGCTTGTTATAGTGTTATCCACTGCTGTATGCCGTGGACAAATAAGTGGTACTACCTCTAATCCTGGTCAATATCTTGCTATAAAGAAAGGCGAGGACAATATTCTTAGTAAGATTACAGCTCAAACAAATTATCGAAAGAAGGAAGCAGGTATTCAAGCAGAGCTATCTGGAACCACTGCAAAGATAAGAAATTGGGAGCAACAGTATAATGCTTATCTAAAAGAAGCATCTGGTTACGCCAAAAGAACAGTTGCTTGCTGTCAACTTTACTTAGAAGGTGTTCAGACCTTAAATGCCTTATGGGAAGTTTCTGCTGCAAAGAAAATTAATCCACAAGGTGTCTTTGCCACAATGTCTATGAACAATCTGTATATGGAGACAGCAATTCAATTTATAAAGACATTTCGTTCTTTAAAAAAAGTATGTGCTAAAGGTACAGATAAAAATATGCTGAACGGTGCAGAAAGAACACAATTAATATGGAATTTGGAGCGTGAGCTTGAACAACTCAATTCCAAGTTAAGAAGATTGGCTGTATCTATATCTGTGTTCAGCTTTGAGGATGTTTGGAATCGTGCCATTGCAGGCAAAATAGACAAGTCAAATGGTATGCTTGCCCTTGAAGCAAGAAACAGAATGCGCCGAGCAGCAACTTCTGTTGCAAGATATTATAAACTTAAACAGAACAGTAAATCATGGGGATGGTAAATAAATTCTTTTATATGATAGTATTGGCAGGACTGATGTCTTTCCTTCCATTAAATGCTTATGCTGGAGAAGACGTAGTGCGTGCAGGATTGTTCCTTGATTATGCTAAGAAGGCAAAAAAAGCTCTGAAATCACAAGATGAAGTAATGTCACTTAACCTAACTGGGCACATGTATATCTCAGACCAGACTGAAAAAGTAACAAACTTTCAAAGAGAGTTTGATAACTATCTATCCAGTTTTGGTGATATGCTTACTTTAGCTGCAAGCATTTACGGCATATATTACCAGGTTGACCAAACTCTTAAAAATCTCAAAGAGTTAAAATCTGTCGGTGTATCATGTCCAGCTAACGTACTGGCTGTAGCTTTGTCACAGAAGAAGAATAATATCTACAAAGATGTCATTGATGACGGCATTCAGATAGCAGCCGATATAAAGCAGATTCTACCGCTTGGATCATCGAAAGGAAAGAACCCTAAGCTTACGGAACATCAAAGGATTCAAGTCATAGCCAATATCAACAATACATTGGTAAAGTTGAACTTTAAGCTAAGAAGGATGAACAGATTAATCCGCTATACATCTTTGTTGGATTCTTGGTACGAGCTTCGTGGAACACCAAGAGGAACACGGTCTATGAAAGCTATTGTTGCTGACTGTAAAAGAGGATGGATAAATAAAGCAAGAACAGCGAATAAAATGAATACAAAATAATGGAAGAGTCAAAAGAACTACAGGGAACATACACCCTTTTCCGAGCGACAATCTATGTATCTTTGTTGCTCGAATTTTTTATGTATGCGCTTGACCCAACAGCTTTGGATTTCTTGGGCGGCGTTATCACCAACGTACATAGCCGACTTGGGCGGCTATCCATGTATCAGTTTCTGCCATATAGCAAGATTGTTACAGTAATGTTGGTAATCATCACCTGTATAGGTACTAAAAACAAGAAACAGATAGAGTTCGATGCGAGAAAGATGGTTTTCTGGCCTATCTCCATCGGACTCGTTTTGGTAACAGTTTCTGTTTTTCTTTATAGCTGTGATTGGAAAACCAGAGTTTGGTTGCTGAGAACCAACATTTGGCTTTATATGGTAGCATCTTTGATAGGAACCATATTGATACATATCGCACTTGATAATGTCTCAAAATATTTTAAGGATGGAATGCTTAAAGATAGATTCAACTTCGAGAATGAGAGTTTTGAGCAGACAGAAGAATACGTTGACAACAAGTATTCTGTTAATATACCGATGCGTTACTATTATAAAGGAAGATTCCGTAAGGGATGGATTAATATCATTAACCCTTTCCGTGGAACTTGGGTTGTGGGTACTCCTGGTAGTGGTAAGACATTCTCTGTCATAGAACCATACATCAGACAGCATAGTGCCAAAGGCTTTGCCATGGTCGTGTACGACTATAAATTTCCAACTTTGGCTACAAAGCTTTATTATCATTACAAGAAGAACCAACAGCAAGGTAAAACGCCAAAAGGATGCAGGTTTAATATCATCAACTTCGTGAATGTTGAATATTCAAGACGTGTCAACCCTATACAGCAGAAATACATCAGTAATTTGGCGGCAGCCCAGGAAACTGCTGAGACACTGATTGAATCTTTGCAGAAAGGACAGAAAGGAAGTGGCGGTGGCAGTGACCAGTTCTTCCAAACATCTGCAACAAACTTCCTTGCCGCTTGCATTTATTTCTTTGTCAACTATGGAAAGAAGCCATACGATGAACATGGTCATGAACTGGATGCAGAGTATAGCGAAGACCCAGAGACCCACCATAAGCGACTTACTGGACGTGTATTTGCAAAAGGTCATCTTGGTGAGAAGGAACACATTGTTGAACCTGCTTATTGGAAAGGCAAATATTCGGATATGCCTCATGTACTGTCGTTCTTGAATAGAGATTATTCTGAGATATTTGAAGTTTTAGAAACAGACCCTGAGGTTTATCCTCTGATGGCTCCGTTCATGACAGCGAAGAAGAATAACGCTATGGAACAGTTGGAAGGTATGATTGGTACACTTCGTGTTCAAACATCACGTCTTGCAACGAAAGAGGCATATTGGGTATTCTCTGGCGATGACTTTGATTTAAAAGTCAGTGATCCTAAGAATCCAAGTTATCTTCTTATTGCTAATGACCCGGAAATGGAGAGTATCATCGGTGCATTGAATGCCCTTATATTGAACCGCCTTGTGACACGTGTGAACAGCGGTCAGGGTAAAAATGTACCTGTAAGTATTATTGTTGACGAGTTACCAACTTTGTATTTCCATAAAATAGATAGATTGATTGGTACTGCTCGAAGCAACAAGGTTGCAGTAACATTAGGCTTTCAGGAATTGCCTCAGTTGGAGGCTGACTATGGTAAGGTTGGTAAAGACAAAATTATCACTACTGTTGGCAATGTAATCAGCGGTTCTGCTCGTAGCAAGGACACTCTCGATTGGCTATCTGGAGATATATTTGGTAAAGTGGTTCAGCTAAAGAAAGGAATCACCATTGACCGTGACAGGACTTCCATCAATCTTAATGAAAACTTGGATAGTCTTGTTCCAGCATCTAAGATTTCCGACATGGCATCTGGTTGGATATGCGGTCAGACAGCAAGAGATTTTACTGTTACAAAGACTGGTCGCAAAGGTGCTATGGACATTCAAAAGGCGGAAGAGTTCAAAACTTCTAAGTTCTTCTGCAAAACCAACTTTAATATGGATGAAATAAAGGCAGAGGAAGAGGATTATAAGAATTTTCCTTTACCTAAATTCTATGATTTTGGTTCTGTAGATGCAAAGGAACGTATCTTATATAACAATTTCAATAAGATAGATCAGGAAGTGAAGAATATGATAAAAGTTATTCAAAGGGAATTTCATCAAACAGAGAAAACCCAACAACAAAAAGCATCATAACTATAAGAAAAAGAGAGGAAGCGTTTCTTGGAAGTGTTTCCTCTCTTCGTTTAATTATATATAAAAAATTGCAGATATTGCTTATTTTCTTAATAAAAGCATTAACTTTGCACTCTATTCTAAAAAGTTATATATATGAAAAAGATAGTTATGTTAACAATGTTGCTTGTATCTGCAAGCACATTCATGATGGCTCAGACTCCTATTGAGCAAGCAAGAGAAAAAGCCAAGGCTTTGATTAAGGGCGGTGTAACAGACATCAGCAAGATTCTCCCTAAACACGAATCAGATGATGACGAGGATGTTGATGATGATGATGACGATTCTACAATAGACCCATTAGAAGGGAAATCGGAAGAATACATCCGAGGCTTTAATGATGCCAGACGAAAGACTTATGAAGAGCAGAAAGCTTCATTTGCTAAAGCCGGTATAGACTTCAATCAAACAGCTCTTAGTAAGCTCAGAATGGATTCTGTTGGTATCTATGCTAACATAGATAACAGTCTTGTTGCTATGAAGCATATAGACTTCAAAGAAATAGAAAGAACTGGATATATCAATCCGTTTAAAGACAAGGAACTTATCACGTTCGAAGGTAAGACTTCGCCTTATGCTTTTGCAGGTGGCAAGGCTACTTTTCGCATTTATTTCACGCATGATAGAAATAGTATCTCTGAGTATTATGATATGTTCTCCAGTGACTATAGCATAGACGATTTCTTTGTGGTAAAATTTAAGTCTGTAGGAAAAGGCAGACAAATGACCAGTGCTGTTGTTCATTCCAACAGGATTGAAGGTGCCAAAGAAGATAAATCTGTAAAATTAGAAGTGAAAAAAGTTTCTGATAACGTTTATGACTTGACAGTAGAAGGACAGCCTGGAGAATACTGTCTTACTTACAACAATAAGCAAGGCAATACCAGTAATGGGATGAAGAACTCAGGTAGCAAGAAAGTCTTTGACTTCACCATTAAATAGAATTGTTTAAGGGATGCTGCTAATCGAGCATCCCTTAAACAATTCTATATAGCGAGTATTATCAGTAAATTTCTATTTTAATATAGTCTGTATTAGGTGTTAGACCTACTCCATAAAAGACATCTTCATCAGTACCGACCATATATTTTTTATAGGAGATAAAATCTTGTAAATAATTACCTCCAAATACCATTTCTTTAAAAATATCTGCATTTGAAATTTGTCGTGGTATTTTGAATTTGCATCTAACCCCATCTATCACATCTGACAAATAACCTCCTTCATCAACATATTTTTTCCATCCTTTATAAATCTGTGAACGGAGACTACTTACATCAACAAAACTGCCATGGGCAGGAACTACGGGGAAATGAGCTTCTATCATACATTCTGCGACTGATATATCTGACCAATCCATATCCTCCAAGAAATCATTTTCAAACCATTCCCCATAGAATGAACAAAAAAATATTTTTACCTTATACATTGTATATCATTTTAAAGATTATAAATTACCATTCGTATAAATCTTCTTCTATTTCCTTTTTGTAGTTTTGAATAGATTGATGATACAAGGCTCTGGTAAGAGTCCAATCTTTTTTAGAGTATGAAACCTCACCTAAACCTCTTTGGAAGTCTATGACATAACTATCATCATTTTCTTCAACAATAACCTTATCATGATTATATTCTAAAATCTTATTATTTACCATCATATTTCATTCCTTTGTAAACATGGTACAAAACATCATCATTCCACATCTTGTAGCCATGAGAATGCTCACACTTGCCATCTGAATAGTTAAGGCTATAAATGAGTATTCTACCCCATACATCACGAACATACACTTTGATACAACCTTTAAATTCTATAGAGACACTAAAGTAACCTTGTTCAAAACTAAAAGACATATATTTATTGATAAGTCGCTTAGGCAGGATTTTATAGTTTTCTATCTTATTAGCCATACGTCTTTTCATGCCTCTCCTCCTTTCCCGGTATTGAACATCATATTATAACTAACAATGGTGTCCTCAACCCCTGTAGCAATACCTGTAGCATATGCAAAGGTGAAGACATCCCGAATGCTTTCTTCCTTCTCTTTCGGAATTGGGCGTTCTCCATTCTCTACTCTACTTTTCTTGTAGTTCTCCCATTGCTGACTACAAGTCCTTGCTGCAATATCTTTAGCAGTTTTCACCACTCTATCCAAGTGCTGCTTAATTTGTTCATTTGTCATATCGATACATTTTAATTATTCTCATTTGAAAGATACAATAAGCATTTCTTTATTGTACTCCTTCATACACACAATTGGTATGTTCAACCAAATTTACATCCTTGATAATACGCTGTGACAACAGTTTCAAAGCAGGAATATCAACAAGTGCAAGCATCTTATTAATATGCGCCTTTACATACAGCAACGTATTTTTAAGAACGTTTTTCTTCTTTGAGACTATCTTGTACAAACGATATACTTCATCGTATTGCTTGTTCTTTTCAGAAAGCTTCTGTTTTAGGCTCTCATTCTTCTCTGATAGCTTCTTTATACGCTTTTTCAAAGATTTACGTTCATTATTTCCTCCAAGTTCATCAAGAGCTTCTGTAAGTTCCTCTATTTCCTTACGCAGCTCAATATTCTCAGCCATTACAGAATCATAACGTCTCAGAATAAACATCATCTGATGCTCAAATGGAATATCATTCTTTCTTTCCATAATCAAATCTGCTTTAAAGGGTTCAACAATAAAATTATTCTGGATTTCCTGATTCATCTGCCTTTTTAAGGACTTTCCGTTTCGTTCAATCCGAGATTTTTTTTAGAATCATTCCGGCATAACCGTCATCACCTAAGCCTTTTTACGTGCTTTAGAAGATGGCAACCCAATAAGGCAGTAAGCCAAACAATCGGTAGAGAATTTTTGTAGAATACCCAATCTCTGATTGCGGAAGTCTGCTGCAAAAAATCTTCGCCGATAGGGAGAGCATCGACTGGTGTTTGGTGTCTGCCTGGGCTGCCATACCTTTGCACGTTAAAAAGCTGGCGGTGATGGTTAACGGTACAACCTATACTGAAAAATTGAGGTTGAGCACAAGAAACGGAAACAGAGTTATAGATACAATTATATCATAAGATACAAACATCACTTTCTCTTTTTCCAACAAGAAAGATTTCGGGCTTCTCGCTTGTTGCGTTTCTTATACATACGATGAAGTACAGAGTATATAGCTAATATTCGCAGATAGTCATCATTCTGGACTCCGTAACAATTTTTATTATCTTCTGACAGAAAGAATGTGTATCTTTTCGCTTCAATCAAGAAATGGCAATTTTCGAGCTGTATATTTCTTGTGCTATAACCAAAATACTTATAATCCTTCATGTCAATACAATCGAAGTTTACTCTAATACATCCACCTTGCTTTATACGAAGTTCCTTGATCAGTCTTACGATGACTGTTGCGCACTCCAGGCTGATATATTTGTATCTTTCTGCCTCAGTCAAGTTAACTGCCTGTCGAAAGATTTCATTTGGCACTTCCAGTGCCTTTCTTAATGATTGTCTTCCTTTTCTTATTTTTCTCATAATGGTATTATATGAACAATTATTTTTCTGTCAATGTCGTAAACCCTATAATGGTACCATCATTACAGCATGGTTCACCAATATCTTCACATAGATTTAGTAACGTCTCTCCTGTCAGCTTGATTCCAAACTTGTTGGAATTGATCAATAAGTTTGGGATAAGTAGCAGTTTACGATTGTAAACCACTACTATGCCAACATTAATCTCAATTGCCAACTTGCCGTAGTCGAAGGCAAGCATAAATGGTGAAATATCTTCTTTCATGCTTCTCCTCCTTTCCCAGTATTGACCATCATGTTATAACTAACAATGAGGGCATCGATACCTACATTCTTAGCTACACTTACCACTTTATATAAGTGCTTTATTGTCTTTATGTCTGTCATAACTATTTACCTTTTAATAATACACATATTTATATTGCTATATTGTCTGCAATACATATAGTTGTATTGTCATATTTACAACAATACAACTATATGTATTTAAGTAAAGCAAACTATATATATTGTCAGCAATAACACTATATTTATTGTTATATATTAAGCAATATATATTCAAGTAAAGTGAAGAATACTTATAGATAACAATACATATTACTATATTACTTACCTTTTTCTCTTCACCTTGTTCTGCGGTCTCATCATGTGCATAGCCATAAGCATACATCTACGTTTGAAGGCGAGTTCGTCTTCATCGTCTTTCTTTCCCCAGCCAGTGCCAGGACCACCACCTCCTCCATGAGACTCTGCAATAGCTGTAGCCTTATCAAGATAACCCAAGAACAGAGCAGTGGCTACTGTCGTAATTTCAGTAGCATTCTCTGCCATCTGCTCGAAGATAGAATCATCCAAAAGAACAGAATTGTATTTGTCAAGTATTCTTCTTTCCTCAGGAGACATATTTGCTGTCATTTCGTTGTATTTCTCCATCCTCTTCATAGCATCGAAAGCTGCGAGATTGTAACCAAACGCCTCCATTTCCTGCATGGCGTTCTTGTTATACTCAGGCTGTGCTGTTTGAAGTTTCGTCTTCACCTCCTGGTAGCGAGTTTCCGTTTTTGAGGTCTGCGCATTCAAACTGTCGAGCTTTGCCTGTGCCACACTAAGCTTGCTTTCCTTGTCAAGAATCTGAGCCTTGACATCTTCAAGGTTCTTAGTGATGGCATCCATCTTTCGGGCAGCTTCCTCAGCCGAGATCTTACCAGAATCACGGTCAGCCTTCAACTTCGCAATTTCCTTCTCCAGGTCTTCCTTATAGGTCTCCAGATGCTCTATCATCGTACTCAATCCCTTGACTCTTGCAGATGCATGTTTGATTTCCTTATTCAAAGAATCAATGGTCTGCTTCTGTTCTTTGATGGTTTCCTTGTTCTTCTCGATAGCATCATCAAGAACAATCTTAGTATCAAAGAGTCTTTTGTTTTGCTCCTTCAATTCCTTTCTTAAAGCTTCGTGATATTCTGCTGTTGAACGATGTTTTGCACCTGTTTCAGCTATTGGCTCTCCACGTTCCAACCCATACTTTGCATTGATTTCTGCTATGGCATTATGAAGTTCAGTCGTTCTTTTTTGATATTCAAACTTAGAGTTGTTTTCACCAACCATTACCTTTCTCCAAGATAATTTTTCGTCTTTTGTGATAGGAAGAACAGTGCAATGAATATGTGGATTTGTTTCGTCTAAATGTACCACAAATGCAGCAATGTTTTTCTCTCCAAATCTATCACTCATGAATCGGTACATATCCTTAGCCCAGTTTTCTATTTCTGGCATTCTCTTGATAGCTGAGTTATTCGCTCCATGCTCCAAGTTTACTTCTTGATTTCCGAATGCCAAACGGTGCATTTGGTCTCTGGAACCACCCAAAATAAAGTTCGCTATAGTTCTACGATTTGGTTCTTTACCCTTTTTAAGCATCTCTTTGTTTGGGTCTTTGATGCCACGCTGCCATAATATTGTCTCTATTCTTCTCGGAATAGATATATGTTTATCCACAGGGACAACCTCACCATTCTTTATTTCAAAATTTAACTTGTCACGTGTCGGATCTACATTATAAGAGAACCGACTTGTGAATGCTCCATTTACTGCCACTCGTAGGTGCTCGTTACTCTGTGATAGAGTCATACCTATTCCTGGCTTAATATCCATTACTTGTTTTGCCATGTTTTATTTTTATCTACGAACTGGGGGGACAGGGTTCTTAGGGATGCCATCCCTAAGCCTAATATCATCAACGGCTTGCCGCACGTTAGTCCTCGATTTTCGAGTTGATGAAACCAAGTTTTGGCACAAACTTGGAATTAGGCTTCCCCCCAGTAAAAAAGTTATACACTATGCGCAAGCGCATGAAAAAGTATTTTCTAATTATCCAAAGACTTTTCTTCAGAAGAAAGAGTTTCACTTCTTTCAGATGAAGAAGATTGTGAAGGAGTTGCCTGAGGCTGCAAAGAATCGTCTCTATGACGTTCTGCCTCTATATCCGAGCAATCGATCCATTGCAACACGGATGGCTTCAACGAAACTAATTTTTCGGTGCCGACTTTTTGAATCTCCGCAACGCCCATACTGCAAAGCACACTGATGAACTTAGAAACAGTTGTGCGGTTCCATATCCATTCTTTAGTGAGCTTCGAGAAGTTAATCATGCTGTGACTACCGTCAAATTCACCATTTGGATTATGGCAGCACTGCTGCACCAAGAATCTGAAAGCTTCTATCTTCGAGTACCGTCTTGAACGAGACAATGCGTAATCAGAAGATAAATAATCTAAGAGAGGAAAAGGAAGTGTCACAAAGAGGCTTTTCCCTTTTCTGAAAGTATCATTAGACATTGATTGAGTTTTCATTTTTCTAAAAGATGATTTAATCATGTTTTTAAATGCTGAAATATTATGTTTGAATGTTGCGTCATTAAGCCGACTTTCTTTGCTTCTCTCCTGGCGAAACAATCACAGATTTGCGGCGAACTTGATTTGTTATTCTTCTTCGCCATTTCCCATATTCATCGAAACGAGGATTAGGATAAATCAAACCTGCCATAAGAATAAGATATGAAATTTCCGCTACAAGCAATAACCTACCAATACTTGTCACAATAAGAAGGACTATGGCTACCCCCATTACCCATTTGATCCATCTTACATTATGTATTTGGGTAAGAACCATATCAGACAATCGAAATGAGAAAGTTGCCAATGTTATTATTAAACACAAATTGAATGCCCAAAATGGTGTAGTGTGAGAACGAAGTAGTTTTGTTGATGCTTTATGTTTAATTGCCAAGCAAGTTGAATTGCGTGGCTGGGTGTTCTCTACACTAATAGATGTAGCTTCATTAAGATGCTCCTTAGCATATTTGGATGCCTGGAAATCTACAAATTGAACTATCAACATCGATACAATAAGAATATAAGTGAAGAATTTCCGTGCATTACGACTGAATTTCATCTTCTTGTAGAAACGCATAAACCAGAGGAAAATAGTTCTTTTCTTTCTTCTTATAGACGGAAGGTTCTCCTCCAAAATGGAAATCGAGTTTTTCCATTTTGGAGATTCATTACTTTTGGGCTTTATCCAATAATGAAACACAAAAGGAATCATTGTCAGGACAAGTGCCAATATAAGCTTCAATACCAATATAAACATAGCCGTATTTTATAAATGTCAAATAAAGATACCTACTAAATCTTGCAAAGATTGCTTTTCGATAATATCACCTTCAACCTTCGTGATACTTTGATAATCCTTACGTAGATGGTGATACATTACATCCAAACTATCAAAGAAGAAAACTGTAATGGAGTCAATAATTCCATGTTGGTCTGATGATAGGTAGATGGCATACATACTGTTTTCTACGGGAGTTGAGTATGCTTCCACTTTGATGATTCTGCCATTCTCCTCACTTGAAGCAAACAATATATGAGCACCAAGTTTTTTCTCCAATGAGTCTGTTAAATCCTCAGCCATGACTTGCATTTTTGTTAGCCAAACAACTTCCGCAAAGTCATCATGAATATAGATTTCATATTGTTGCTCATCAAATGTCTCGGACATTTTCAATACTAAAATCTTAGATAAATTGTAAATGGAATCCTTATAGATTTCATTTTTTACACAAGCTACATCTGTTATTTTTTCCATATTCTGAATTTATAATGTTGTTGATAAATACGATTTCAAGAAATAATTGGCAAGAACATTTGTCAATTTTATCTGTTCATTATCGCTCTTCTTCTGAACATCAAGTTTGCCGAGTAATGCTGGTAGTTCATCAGTGAGCTTAATAAGCGTTTCACGTTGTTCATCTGTCAATACTGCTGTTGAATAATCATCAATAGCCATGAACGGCTGAATGAGCATCCATTTATAGTTGGCTCTCTGGTCTCTATCCAGACGTTGGTTGTTGATGATGTCGTTTCTGCAAGCCATTGCATTTTGGATAATGCGACGGTTGAAGCGCATTGTTAGATACAACATAGTACGGTCGTTTACATCATCAGACTTATTGCCAACTGACGAATATAAATCGTCAAAGATTGCCGTTGTAGCATTTGTCAGATTCTGTAAATCAGAGTTAGATACTTTACTGAGATAGTTCATCAAGGAACGGAAACATTTATCTTCTTCTGTGATGAATGACAAAAGTTGACGCTCCTGCTTAAATGATTTCACCGATTTAAGCAAAATGTAATATGCAGAAATCGTCATAGGTGCGGAAGAATACATACCTTGGTTGTCAAGACTCTCATAAAACTTGACTGCATCTTTGTAGGTTTCAGAATCCTTCACCTTCTCACGTTCCATAGCAGTGTTCAACTTTAGATACATAACATCCTTCAACGAACGAGGCTTGGAAAAAGCCAATCTTGTAATCTCGTGTCTGATGGAGTCTGATACCATGAAGTAAGCCAAGGCAACAGGACTTCTGAGTGTAATAGTAGAATCCTTGCCGAAAACGCTATAAGCTGAATCCTGAGTTTCAAGCCACTTAGCTGTCAACTTTGTCAATTCCTCATTGTCAACTTCCTTCTTTCCTTGGAGTTCAGCAAGTACCTCATGACAACCATTAACTGCTTCTGTTGAATTGGAGAATGAAGGATGTTGGTCACATGATGTTAAGAATGATGTGACAAATAATCCAATCATAAATGTTTGTTTTACTTTCATAAATTAACTATTTTATTAACTATACACTTAATTATATTATTAATTACAAGCTGCAAAAATAGCAATAAACCGACATATTTCATCGTAAAAATTAATATATTTCTTATATTAACATTAATAATTTAATATAAGCTTAGAATGTTGAAAAGAAGTACGTTTACACTCAACATTTCAACATATCTCCAAACAAATACGAGAGGTTCTTCACTCTAAGTGGAGAACCTCTCGACTGATAGTCAATACAAATTTATTATTTCCTTTTCCTTTGCCCTTGCCTTTTTACAAGTATAGAATGTTCCTCCTTTATATCCACCATCATAAAAAGCTATTAAGCCGCAAGAATGGTCAATCATAAAGTCATTTCTTTTAAGACAACATCCTTTATAAAAGCCATCACTCAGAACAATAGCATCGTCTGCCGCTGCCAATATCTCACAATATCTTGCTCTACTCATATAGTTCCATCTATTATACTGATTTCTGAAAGGTATTATGGCAACGAGTTTCAGACTTGGCAATTCAGCCTTCAAAGATAGGACTACCTCTGCTGCAAGCATATCAAAACCAAGTGCCATACCACTTAAATATATTCTTATACCCTTTGCGTACAGAGCCTTTATTTTGATTCTCAATTGAGCCTTAATATCTTCTACTCTTCCTGGCTCTATGAGACGATGTCCTGTAAAAGCCATCGTCTCTTCTATATTATATTTTTCCATCATATTAATTAGTTTTGATTATATTTATAAAAAGTTTTACCTAAAAACATACCTCCAACAACGTTTGCGCCATTGTCTTCTAACATATTCGCAAAGTTCGCATAACTTTTTCCGGTGGTAATAACATCATCAAATACACAAACATCCTTGCCCTTAAAATAGCGAACATCGAAATCTACCAATTGTGGTTTGACCTCGCATTTCTTTTTGCCGTGGCGGTGTTCATGTACTGACATTCTACTTTGCATAATGACGATATGCGAGAATCCATTCTCCACTCCTGACAATTCGCTTACACGCTTGCAGAACTCACCAAAGCGTGTTGTGTAATTGTCTTTATTGCTTGTAGGAACACAAACGAAAGCCATATTTCTAAGCTTATCGCCATATTCTTTTTTCAGATGTTCAGCGGTCATTTCTGCCACTTTCTCGAAAGCATTGTCCCTTGCATCCTTGAACGCCCAAACAAGCTCACGTGCTGCAATCGCATCCTCACCTACATTCTTAATACGAGCAGGGTAATATTTCAAGAAGAAATCCATACTCTTATCAAGCTGCTTTTTTATATTTTCATCAACTATCTTTCCCATAATCAAATCTGCTTTAAAGGGTTCAACAATAAAATTATTCTGGA
>ERZ791865.526-NODE-526-length-54692-cov-19.570309_pt1 | contig 54692 bp, 33 predicted proteins | sample MGYA00509942_ERZ791865 | MGnify/ENA primary metagenome ERZ791865 (study PRJEB30046, sample SAMN00792098) | human gut metagenome | study: EMG produced TPA metagenomics assembly of the A metagenome-wide association study of gut microbiota in type 2...
TGGAACTTTCGACTGCAAAGGTAAAAGTTATTGAGAAACAGCCTCTCCGAGGCAATCCAGCCGCTATAAAATGCCAAAGGTGCTAAAGAGCTAAAACAACACATTATTAAAGTTGCACCCGGATAAGTTCTATGCATTAACATTCAATTATTCGAAAGCACAAGCTAAACCGGAATCAGAAAATCTTTATCGGTCAATATTTTCAAAATTCAAGATTTATTATTAATTTTGCAGTCTCTATTGGATGGAACTTGAAAGAGGAATTCAACGAAACTCAAAAGAGGATTGCGACGAAACTCAAAAGAGGCTTTGTTGAGGCCAAATGAGGTGTTGATGCTCCAAATCAGGTTTCGGATGGAGGCAGAAATGGTGGAATGGTAGACACGAGGGACTTAAAATCCCTTGGCCGTTGAGGCTGTGTGGGTTCGAGTCCCACTTTCTGTACAGAAAGCGGCGCCCGGTGTGCCGTTGCAAAACAAGCGGCGCCCGGTGTGCCGTTACAAAACAAGCGGCGCCCGGTGTGCCGTTACAAAACAAGCGGCGCCCGGTGTGCCGTCAATAACATGTCGGTCAGAACGTTACCAAACACAAGATCAAAACATCCGTATTTGCACTGTCACTGGTTCGAACAGCACCAGATGCGACAGAAACGATGTGTGCGGACTTATAACGCGGAATCCGACATGCTGAGGAATCACGATGCGCAGGCGTACGGCCGTGACCGTACGCCTGCGCGCGTTTTTTTCTCTAAGTCAGCTCAGAAATCATGGTTATTCTCGGAATCATGGTTATTCTCAGAAGTTAAGGTTAAAAATCAGATATACAGATGAAGGTTGGAATAGTAATGGGCTCTGCCTCCGACTTGGGGGTAATGAAGGGAGCGTTCGAGATTCTGGACAGTTTTGGAGTGGAATACGACAAGCGCGTCTACAGCGCGCACCGCACTCCGGGAGCATTGGCCGAATGGCTTAAGGACGGGCGCGAGCGCGGTTTCTGCGCCTACATAGCCGGCGCCGGCGGCGCAGCGCACTTAGCAGGTGTGGTCGCTTCGCAGACCACTCTCCCCGTAATCGGCGTCCCCGTGATGTCGCAGGCACTCCGGGGCATGGACTCGCTCCTTTCCACAGTACAGATGCCCACCGGCATCCCCGTGGCTACCGTGGCCATCGACGGCGCCAAGAACGCCGCCATCCTCGCCGTGGAGATAATGGCGGTGGCCGATCCCGAACTGGCAGAAAAGCTCGCCGACTACCGCCGCAAGCAGGCTCAGAAAGTACTGGACACGGTAATCTGACGTCAGCCGCATATTCAAGAATCCGCGTGGAGACTAAAAAACCGCATCGAGACTAAAACATCCGCTATAAAGCTTATCCGTATTATATATATGGCAAACAGAATATTTGTAGAGAAACGTCCTGAATTCCGCAGCGAGGCCGAGAGCCTTCGCCGCGAACTCAACAATACGTTGGGACTGGGACTCAAATCGCTGCGCATCGTGGCCGTGTACGACCTGTTCGGTTTTTCGCCCGAACTTCTCGAAAGCACCCGTTATTCGGTGTTCGGCGAGCGCGCCACCGACACGGTGACCGACACCCTCGACCTTGAAGGCGTACCCAGCCTGGCCGTAGAGCCGCTGCCCGGCCAGTTCGACCAGCGCGCCGACGCCGCCCGCGCCTGCGTGCGTCTGATCCAGCCCGGCGCCGACATCGAGATCACATCCGCACGCCTTTACATCTTCGACGACACCCTCACGCCCGAACAGCGCGAGCGCGTGGCCCGTTACCTGATCAACGCCGTGGAGAACCGCGAGAAGGATATGTCGCGCCTCGCACTGCCCGAACGCGGCGCCGAGACACCCGTGGGTGCCATCGAGGGTTTCTCCGCCATGACACGCGAGGACGCCGACGCACTCCGTGTCAGCATGGGCCTGGCCATGAGCACCGACGACCTGATGGAAGCCGTGAAATACTTCGCATCCGAGGGGCGCGACCCGCAGGAAGCCGAAATACGAATACTCGACACATACTGGAGCGACCACTGCCGCCACACCACCTTCACCACCCGGTTGGAGAACATTGAGGTGGAGGACTCGCCCGTGGCCGATGACATACGCGAGGCCCTGAACCTCTGGCATGACATGCGCCACGAACTTGGCCGCGACGAGAAGCCCCTGCATCTGATGGACCTCGCCACCATCGGCGCCCGCTGGCTCAAGGCCAACGGCAAGCTGCAGGATCTGGAGCAGAGCGAGGAGAACAACGCCTGCTCCATATATGTAGACCTTGACGTGGACGGCGAGACCGAATGCTGGCTGCTGCAGTTCAAGAACGAGACCCACAACCATCCCACCGAGATAGAGCCTTTCGGCGGCGCGTCCACCTGTCTTGGCGGCGCCATCCGCGACCCGCTGTCGGGCCGTGCATACGTTTATCAGGCAATGCGCGTCACCGGTGCGGGCGACATCTACGCCCCCGTGGCCGACACGCTGCCCGGCAAGCTGCCGCAGCGCGTCATCACCAAGGGTGCGGCCGCAGGATATTCCAGCTACGGCAACCAGATAGGACTGGCCACAGGCCATGTCCGCGAGATATACCACCCCGGATACACCGCCAAGCGTCTTGAGGTAGGAGCCGTGGTCGGCGCCGTTCCCGCTTCGGCAGTGCGTCGCGAGTCACCCGCGCCGGGCGACGTGGTGCTGATGTTCGGCGGCCGCACGGGTCGTGACGGCATCGGCGGCGCCACCGGTTCGTCCAAGGAGCACAACGAAGCCAGCCTCGAGGTGTGCGGTTCGGAGGTGCAGAAAGGCAACGCGCCCGAGGAGCGCAAGCTGTCGCGCCTGTTCCGCCGTCCCGAGGTGACACGCCTGGTCAAGAAGTCGAACGACTTCGGCGCCGGCGGCGTCAGCGTGGCCATCGGCGAGCTGGCCGACGGTCTCGACATCTTCCTGGATAACGTTACCGTGAAGTACGACGGCCTCAACCCCATAGAGTTAGCCATCAGCGAGAGCCAGGAACGCATGTCGGCCGTCGTCGACCCGAAAGACCGCGAGGAATTCGAGCGTTACTGCCATGAGGAGAACATCGAGGTGCGCCACATAGCCAACGTGACCGACACGGGCCGCATGCGCCTGTTCCGCCGCGGCGAGACCGTGGCCGACATCGCGCGCAGCTTCATCGACTCGGCAGGCGCTCCCCGCTACACGGTGGCCAAGATACAGGCCGTGGACGACCGCGACCCGTTCGCACGCACAGTACCCGGAGACACGCTCCGCGACAAGATACTTAACAACCTGGACGACATGAACGTCACCGACCAGCGCGGTCTGGAGGAGATGTTCGACTCGTCCATCGGCGCTACCACGGTGCTGATGCCTTACGGCGGCAAATATGCCGGCACACCCACGCAGGTATCGCTGCAGAAGCTCCCCGTAGGCAAGCATCACACCGATACCGCCTCGATAATGAGCTATGGCTTCGATCCCTACCTGACGGAATGGAGCCCCTACCACGGCGCCGCATGGGCCGTAGTGGACGCAGCCGCCAAGGCCGTGGCCACCGGTGCCGATTTCCACAAGCTGCGCTACTCCTATCAGGAATACTTCGAGCGCATGCACACGCCCGAATCGTGGGGCAAGCCGCTGAGCGCATTGTTAGGCGCACTCCGCATGCAGAAGGAATTGGGTCTCCCCTCCATCGGCGGCAAGGACTCCATGAGCGGCACCTTCGGACACCTGAACGTACCCCCGACGCTGATAGCGTTCGCCGTCACCACGCTGAACGCCACCAAGGCCGTAAGCCCGGAATTCAAGCAGCCTCTCGATTCGCTGCACCTGGTCAGCCCGCGCGTACGCGCCAACGGCATGCCCGATTCCGAAAGCGTGACCCGCGTGTTCGAAGCCGTGCACAAGGCCATTGAGGAGGGAAAGGTACGCGCCGCATGGGCCATAGGCCGCGGAGGCGTGGCCGAGGCTGTAGCCAAGATGAGCTTCGGCAACAATCTTGGCGCGGAAATCAACCTCCCGAACGACCATCTGCTGTTCGACACCCTGTACGGTTCCATACTGATCGAGGCCGACGACTCGTCGATACTCGGCATAGAGGACGCCATGTACATCGGCAAGACCATCATAGAGCCTACCGTATCGTTCAACGGCGAGAAGTTCACCATCGCCGAGCTCCGCGAGCAGAACCGCAAGCGCTTCGCCACGGTGTTCGCCGACCGCACGGAGGTGCGCGGCACGGCACCCTGCGCCGACAGCGCGGGCAAGACGGCCGCCGAATATCCCGGCGAGGCCGTGGAGCATCCCGTGGTGTTCCTGCCCGTATTCCCCGGCACCAACTGCGACTACGACATGGCCGCGGCATTCGAGCGCGAGGGCGCCGAGACACGCTCCATGGTGTTCCGCAACCTGACTGCCGAGGACGTGGAGGCAAGCTGCCGCGAGATGGCCGACAATATCGACGCCTGCAACATCCTGGCGCTGTCCGGCGGTTTCTCGGCTGCCGACGAACCCGACGGATCGGGCAAATTCATTTCGGCCGTGTTGCTTAACCCGGCCGTCAAGAGCGCCATCGAACGCCTGATGGAGCGCAAGGGCCTTATAATAGGTATCTGCAACGGCTTCCAGGCTCTCGTCAAGTCGGGTCTGCTGCCCGACGGCAAGATAGGCGAACTCACCGAGCAGTCGCCCACACTGGCACGCAACGACATAAACCGTCACATCTCGCAGATTGCCGCGACGCGTGTGGGCACTACCGCCTCGCCCTGGCTCAAGGGATTCAACACCGGCGACATCCATCAGATAGCCATGAGCCACGGAGAAGGCCGCTTCACCGTAAACGCCGAATTGGCCGAGCGCCTGTTCCGGAACGGCCAGGTAGCGTTCCAGTATGCCGACCATGAGGGCAACCCCACGATGGATTCGCCCCTGAACCCCAACGGATCGGTCTGCGCCATCGAGGGTATCGTAAGCCCCGACGGCCTGATCTTAGGCAAGATGGGACACTCCGAGCGTTACACCCCGGGCTTGATGATAAACGTGCCGGGCAACAAGAGCCAGAACCTGTTCGCAAACGCCGTCGCATACTTCCGCAAGAAGTAGTGATGAGTGATGAGTGATAAGTGATGAGTGATGAGTGATAAATACGGAAATATAAAAAACGATTAAAACACAATACAAAAATGGAACAGAAAGAAATGCTTTATGAGGGCAAGGCCAAGCAGGTCTATGCCACCGACAACGACGACCTGGTAATCATCCACTACAAGGACGACGCCACGGCATTCAACAATCTGAAGCACGACATCGTTCGCAGCAAGGGCGTGTACAACAACGAGATCACGACCATCATCTTCAACAAGCTGAAAGAGGCCGGCATCCCCACCCACTATGTGGAGACACTGAACGACCGCGACCAGGTTTGCCGCAAGGTGAAGATCTTCCCCCTGGAGGTGATAGTACGCAACATCATCGCCGGCTCCATGGCCAAGCGCCTGGGCATCGAGGAGGGCACACCCGCTCCCAACACCATTTTTGAGATCTGCTACAAGGATGACGCTCTGGGCGATCCGCTGATCAACGACCACCACGCTGTGGCCGTGGGCGCCGCCACCTACGACGAGCTCAACACCATCTACGACCTGACAGGCCGCATCAACGAGCTGCTGAAGGACCTGTTCGACAAGATCAACGTAAAATTGGTTGACTTCAAGATCGAGTTCGGCAAGACATCCGACGGTCAGATCGTGCTGGCCGACGAGATCAGCCCCGACACCTGCCGTCTGTGGGACAAGGACACCAACAAGAAGCTGGACAAGGACCGTTTCCGTCGCGACCTGGGTGATGTGATCGGTGCGTACAAGGAGATTGAAAGTCGTCTGCAAACTCTCAAATAACAGTCTGTATGGCTCAGCATTATGAGGCTTCCGGCGTGAATCTGGAGGCCGGATACGAGGTAGTAAGCCGCATCAAGAAGCATGTGGCGAGCACCAACCGTTTCGGCTGCATGGGCGGCATCGGCTCGTTCGGCGGTATGTTCGACCTTGGCGCGCTCGGCATGAAGCACCCCGTATTGGTCAGCGGCACCGACGGCGTGGGCACTAAGCTGAAGCTTGCTTTCGCCATGCACAAGAACGACACGGTAGGCATCGACGCCGTGGCCATGTGCGTCAACGACGTACTGGCACAGGGCGCCGAGCCCCTGATATTCCTTGATTACGTGGCCGTGGGCAAGAACGAGCCGGCCGTGGTGGAGGACATCGTGGCCGGCGTGGCCGAAGGATGCCGCCAGGCAGGCTGCGCCCTCGTGGGCGGCGAGACCGCCGAAATGCCCGGCATGTACGATCCCGAGGAATATGACATCGCCGGTTTCACCGTGGGAGCCGTGGAGAAGGACAACCTGATCGACGGTACGCTTGTGGCCGAAAACGACGTGCTGATAGGCATCCCCTCGTCGGGCGTGCATTCCAACGGTTTCTCGCTGGTGCGCAAGATCATTGCCGACGCCAACCTGGACCTGCATACGGTTTACCCCGAACTCGGCGACCTGCCATTGGGCAACGTGCTGCTGACTCCTACCGTGATATATGTGAAGCCGGTGCTGAACCTGATGAAGAAGGTGAGCGTACACGGTGTGGCACACATCACGGGCGGCGGTTTCGACGAGAACATTCCCCGCATCCTCCCCGACGGACTCGGCGCCGAGATTGTGCCCGGAAGCTGGAACATCCTGCCGATATTCCGGTTCCTGGAGAAGCATGGCGAGATACCCCACCGCGAGATGTTCAACATCTTCAACATGGGCATCGGCATGGTGCTGGCAGTAAGTCCGGCCGACGCCGACGCAGCCCTTGCCTCGCTGCGCGAGTCGGGCCTGGAGCCCTCCGTGATCGGCAAGGTGGTGAAAGGCTCGGGAGTTTCATTCAAGTAATAACCAATTTAGATTAAGGATTATAAAAATGCGCGCATTATTCAGCGTAAGCGATAAGACAGGCCTGGTGGAATTCGCCAAGGGTCTGGTGGAATCAGGATGGGAAATCATCGCCACGGGCGGCACACAGAAGCTGCTTGAGGACAGCGGCGTGAAGACCACCGGCATCAGCGACGTCACGGGCTTCCCGGAGATATGCGGAGGCCGCGTCAAGACTCTGCACCCCCGTGTGCACGGCGGTCTGCTGGGCCGTCGCGACAACCCCGGCGACATGGCCCAGCTCAAGGAGAACGGCATCGAGACCATCGACATGGTCTGCGTAAACCTCTATCCCTTCGAGGCCACGGTGGCCAAGCCCGGCTGCACGCTCGAGGACGCCGTTGAGCACATCGACATAGGCGGTCCCTCCATGCTCCGCAGCGCCGCCAAGAACTTCGCCGCAGTCACCGTTGTCTGCGATCCCGGCGACTATGACGTGGTGCTGGACGAGATACGCCGCTTCGGCAACACCGACATCGACACCCGCATCAAGCTGTCGGCCAAGGCATACACCCACACCGCACAGTATGACGCACATATCGCCACATACATGCGTATGAAGGCCGGACTGAACGAGAAGCTGTTCCTGGACTTCGACCTGGTTCAGTCGCTGCGTTACGGCGAGAACCCCCATCAGAAGGCCAAGTTCTACGCCGAGGCGGTTCCCGGCACATACTCCGTGGCCGGCGCCCGTCAGATCCAGGGCAAGGAACTGAGCTACAACAACATTCAGGACGCCAACGCCGCGCTGGAGATCACATCCGAATTCTCGGAGCCTTTCTGCTGCGCGCTGAAGCACATGAATCCCTGCGGCGCCGCCGTCGGCAAGGATGCCCTTGAGGCATGGACCCGCGCTTACGAGGCCGACCAGGTCAGCATCTACGGCGGTATCGTGGCATTCAACCGCGAGGTCACCAAGGAGATAGCCCTGGGCCTGAAGCCCATATTCCTGGAGATAGTGATGGCTCCGTCGTTCAGCGAGGAGGCTCTTGAGGTATTGGCCACCAAGAAGAACCTGCGCGTGCTGGTGATCGACATGTCGGCACCCCGCTGCAAGCGCCCCAAATACACGGGCGTTACAGGCGGTCTCTTAGTTCAGGACGCCGACACCGAGTGCGTAACCCTGACCGACGAGATGTGCGTGACCGAGCGCAAGCCCACCGCACAGGAACTGGCTGACCTCAACTTCGGCTGGAAGATTGTTAAGCACGTGAAGTCCAACGCCATCGTGGTCGTGAAGAACGGCGCCACACTCGGCGTGGGAGCAGGCCAGATGAACCGTGTGGGCTCGGCCACCATCGCACTTGAGGAGGCCCGCGTAGCCGGTGCCACCGAAGGCCTGGTGCTGGCTTCCGACGGTTTCCTTCCCTTCGACGACACCGTGGAGCAGGCTTCGCATTACGGCGTTACGGCCATCGTGCAGCCCGGCGGCTCCATCCGCGACAAGGATTCCATCGTCAAGGCCGACGAGAAGGGCATCACGATGCTTTTCACCGGCATGCGTCATTTCAAACACTAATCATCAGCCTTATACCATGACTTACAACGTATTGGTAATAGGAAGCGGCGGACGCGAGCACGCCATAGTCGATGCACTGAAGCGTTCGGAGAGCGTGGGCCGTATATACTGCGCCCCGGGCAACGCGGGCATCGACACGGCGGCCACGCCGGTGTCCATTCCCGTCACCGACATCAACGACCTGGCGCGCTTCGCCACCGACGCCTCGGTATCGCTGACCGTGGTCGGCCCCGAGGTGCCCCTGGCAGCCGGCATCGTCGACGAGTTCCGCAAGCGCGGACTGCGCATATTCGGTCCCACCAAGGCTGCCGCGCAGATAGAGTCGTCCAAGGCGTTCGCCAAGGAACTGATGGCGCGTCACAACATACCGACGGCCGCGTCGCGCACCTTCGACGATTTCGACGAGGCGCTGAAGTATGTGCTGGCCGGTCCCGAGCGCTCGGTCATCAAGTACGACGGCCTGGCTGCCGGCAAGGGCGTAGTCGTGGCACAGAGCCACGAGGAGGCCGAGGCCGCACTGCGCAATATGCTATTGGACGACGAGTTCGGCAAGGGACGCGTGGTCGTAGAAGAATTTCTGGACGGTCCGGAGTTCTCGTTCATGTGTCTGGTCAATGGCCCGAAGGTATATCCCCTGGCCATAGCCCGCGACCATAAACGTGCCTTCGACAACGACCGCGGTCCCAACACGGGTGGCATGGGTGCTTATTCACCCGTGCCTTTCGTCACCGACGAGATCCGTCAGACCGCCCTCGATACTATCATGCTCCCCGTGGCCAAAGCCATGGCCGACGAGGGCAACCCCTTTACCGGCGTGCTGTACGGAGGTCTTATCCTCAACAACGGCGTGCCTAAGGTGATAGAGTTCAACGCCCGTTTCGGCGACCCCGAGACCGAGGTGGTTCTGCCCCGTATGCAGTCGGATATATATAAGGTGTTCGAGGCCGTGCTTGACGGCAAGGACTTCGACATCGAGTGGAGTCCCGAGACGCGCCTCGGCATCGTATTGGCTGCCGACGGCTATCCCGGCTCCTATCCCAAGGGACTGCCTTTGGGTGGTCTTGAACAGACTGAGGGCAAGGTGTTCCACATGGGCACCAGGATGGACGGCGACCGGCTCGTATCGGCCGGAGGCCGCGTGCTGATGGTCACCGATTCCGGCGCCACACTGTCCGAGGCCCGCGCCAAGGCACTGAAGGACGCCAAGGCAGTGGCCGAAAACTCTCAGGGATTATTCTACCGCAGCGACATCGGCGCCGCCGAATCACGTAACGAATTATAAGCAATGAATATAGACGGAAAAGCATTGGCCAAGGCCACCAAGGAGGAAGTAGCCGCCAAGGTGCAGGAGTGTGTCGCCCGGTATGGCCGCGCGCCTCATCTGGCCGTGATACTGGTGGGCGAGGATCCCGCCTCGCAATCGTATGTCAAGTCCAAGGGAAAGGACGCCGAGCAGTGCGGCTTCAAGAGCACCACGCTTCGCCTGCCTGAAAGCACTACCGAGGAGCAGCTGCTGTCCGAGATACAGCGCCTGAACGACGACCCGGAGGTTGACGGCATCTTAGTGCAGCTCCCAGTGCCGAAGCACATCAATGAGGACCGCGTCATCGAGGCCATCAGCGCCGAGAAGGATGTGGACGGTTTCCATCCCCACAACGTGGCCGCCCTGTGGCAGAAGCGCCCCTGCGTGGCTCCCTGCACCCCGAAGGGCATCATGAAGATGCTGGACGAGCACAACGTGGAGATCGAGGGCAAGAACGCCGTGGTGATAGGCCGCAGCAATATCGTGGGCCTGCCCATGGCCAAGATGCTGCTGGACCGCAACGCCACCGTGACCATGGCCCACAGCCGCACGCGCAACCTGCCGCAGATCGCCGCGCAGGCCGACATCTTAGTGGTGGCCGTAGGTCGTCCCCGTTTCGCCGGCGCCGACTTCGTGAAGCCGGGCGCCACCGTGATTGACGTGGGAATCAACCGCGACCCGGAGACGGGCAAACTGGTGGGCGACGTGGACTTCGACGCTGTCAAGGACGCCGCTCTGCTCATCACCCCCGTACCCGGCGGCGTAGGACCCATGACACGCGCATGCCTCATGGAGAACACGCTGGAATGCTATCTGAACCGTGTAAACAAATAAAAAAGACATGATTGAACGCTATTCACGCCCCGAAATGAGGGCTGTATGGACCGAACAGAATAAATTTGACGCCTATCTCAAGGTCGAGCTTCTCTCGGCCGAGGCATGGCGCGAACTTGGCGTGGTGCCTTCCGAGGACATCGAGAAGCTGTATGCCAAGGCCACGTTCTCCATTCCGCGCATCAAGGAGATAGAGGAACAGACACGCCACGACATCGTGGCCTTCACCCGCGCCGTCAGCGAAAGTCTGGGCGAGGAACGCAAGTGGGTGCACTACGGACTCACCAGCACCGACGTCGTTGACACCGCCAACGGCTACCTGATCAAGCAGGCCAACGACATCCTGCGCAAAGACCTGGTCAAGTTCAGCGAAATGCTGCGCAGCCAGGCCATGAAGTACAAGGACACCCCCTGCATGGGTCGCACGCACGGCATCCACGCCGACGTTACCAGCTTCGGACTGAAGTGGGCGCTGTGGTATCAGGAGATGCAGCGCAACATCGCGCGCTTCGAGGAGGCCGCCCGTGGCGTTGAAGTGGGCAAGATCAGCGGCGCCGTGGGCAACTACGCCAACATCCCGCCGTTCGTGCAGCAGTATGTGTGCGAGCACCTCGGCATCGAGTCGGCCGCAGTGTCGACACAGGTGATACAGCGCGACCGCCACGCATGGTATCTGGCTGCCATCGCTCTGATCGGCGCCAGCATCGAGCAGATGGCCATGGAGGTACGCAACCTGCAGCGCACCGAGGTGCACGAGGTGGAGGAGGCTTTCGGCAAGGGTCAGAAAGGCTCGTCGGCCATGCCCCACAAGCGCAACCCCATCGGATCGGAAAACATGTGCGGCTGCGCGCGTGTGCTGCGCGGCTACATGGAGACGGCATATCAGAACGTGGCCCTCTGGCACGAGCGCGACATATCGCACTCCGCCACCGAGCGCATCATCCTGCCTGACGCAACCGAACTCCTGGACTACATGCTGAACCGCATGGGCAACATCCTTGGCAACCTCACGGTGTTCCCCGAGCGCATGAAGAGCAACATCTACATGACCAACGGCGTGATTTTCGCCCAGCGTGTCATGAACGCCCTGATCAACAAGGGATTCTCGCGCGAGAAGGCTTACGACACCGTACAGCCTCTGGCGATGAAGGCCATGGCTGAAGGAAAGCCCTACGCCGAACTCTTGGCACAGGATTCGACAGTGTCGGAGAACCTCACCAAAGAGGAGCTGGACAACTGCTTCACGCTCGACTACTATTTCAAGAACGTGGATTACATCTACAAACAGGTTTTCGGAGACGCCGAGTAACCCTTTTCTAATCAATACAATGGCAAAGACATTAGTTGTACTCGGCTCCCAGTGGGGAGACGAAGGCAAAGGTAAAATCACCGACTACTTCGCGAGCCACGCCGACATGGTGGTGCGCTACCAGGGCGGCAACAACGCGGGCCACTCCGTGATGTTCGACGGCCGCAAGCACAGCCTGCGCTCCATTCCGTCGGGCATCTTCAACCCCGAGACCATCAACGTGATGGGCAACGGCATGGTGGTGAATCCCGTATCGGTGGTGGCCGAGCTGCAGAAGCTGGCAGACGAGGGTGTGACCGACTATAAGATGTACATCTCCGACCGCGCCGCCATGGTTATGCCGTGGCATTCCGTACTGGACGGCGCCTACGAGGGCAACCGCGGCTCCGACCTGATCGGCACCACCAAGAACGGCATCGGTCCGGCCTACGCCGACAAGTATTCGCGCATCGGCCTCCGCATCGGCGACCTGCAGGAACCCGCATATTTCCGCAAGCGTCTCGTGGCCGCGTTGGCTGTCAAGAATCCGGAACTCAAGGCTCTCGGACTCCCTGAATTCGACGTCGACCAAGTGTACGACCAGTATATGGAGATAGCCCGTCAGATCGGCCACATGATTACCGATACCTCGGCTCTCATCAATCATCACCTCAAGGGCGACGGCCACATTCTGTTCGAGGGCGCGCAGGGCATGATGCTGTGCATCGACCACGGCACCTATCCCTACGTCACATCCTCCACGCCGTCGTCGGCTTCCGTGCCTGTAGGCGCCGGTATCGCCCCGCAGCACATCGGCACCGTGGCCGGAGTGCTGAAGGCCTACTGCACCCGCGTGGGCGAGGGTCCCTTCCCCACCGAGCTGCACGACGAGATTGGCGACGGCATCCGCGAGCGCGGCCATGAATACGGCACCGTAACGGGTCGTCCGCGCCGTGTGGGCTGGCTCGACGCGCAGGTGGCCCGCTACACCGCGCAGCTGGCCGGCATCACCAACTGGGCCATCACGCTGCTCGACGTGCTCAGCGGCATCGACACCCTCAAGATCTGCAAGGGCTATGAGCTGGACGGCAAGATGATAGAGAATCCGCCGGCCACCATCGCCGCGCTCGAACGCGTCAAGCCCGTGTTCGTGGAACTTCCCGGCTGGAAGGAGGACATAACCGGCGTGACCTGCTACGAGGACCTGCCCGAGAACGCCAAGAAGTATCTCGAGACCATCAAGGAGCTGACCGGTGTGCCCGTCGGACTCGTTTCCGTCGGCCCGGACCGCACCCAGACTTTCATCACCTCTCCCGCATTACAAGAATTCATTAAATAAGCCCGCCATGTCATTCCAATCAGAGAAAATATCCCAGGAAGGCTTCACCTTCGACGACGTGCTGCTCATACCGGCATATTCTGAGGTGACCCCGAACCTGGTGCAGCTCAAATCGCGATTCTCGCGTAACATCGAGCTTCAGATACCGATGGTGTCCGCCGCCATGGACACCGTGACCGAGGCCCCAATGGCCATCGCAATCGCCCGCGAGGGCGGGATCGGCGTGATTCATAAGAATATGTCCATCGCCGACCAGGCCGCACAGGTGCGCAAGGTGAAACGCGCCGACTCGGGTATGATCTACGACCCCATCACCATCACCAAGGAGGCCACCGTGGCACAGGCCCTGCGCCTGATGCGCGAAAACCGCATCGGCGGCATCCCCGTGGTGGACGACGAGAACCACCTGATAGGCATCATCACCAACCGTGACCTCCGCTTCCAGTCCGACCTCAACGTGCCGGTGGAGAAGATCATGACTTCCGACAAGCTCATCACCACCGACATGACCGACCTGGACGAGGCCAAGAAGATCCTGCTGCAGAACAAGATCGAGAAGCTGCCCGTGGTGGACAAGGATAACCGTCTGGTGGGCCTCATCACATACCGCGACATCACGAAGATAGCCCAGTATCCGCGCGCCTGCAAGGATGCCAAGGGACGTCTGCGCGTGGCTGCGGGCGTGGGCGTGACGGGCGACGTGCTGAAGCGCGTCGAGGCATTGGTGGAGAATGGCGTGGACGCCGTCGTGATCGACACGGCACACGGTCATTCGGCCAATGTGATCCGCACGCTCAAGGCTGTGAAGGAGAAATTCCCGACAATCGACGTAGTAGTGGGCAACATCGCCACGGCCGAGGCCGCCGAATATCTGGTCAAGGCCGGCGCCGACGGCATCAAGGTGGGCATCGGTCCGGGTTCCATCTGCACCACGCGCATCGTGGCCGGTGTGGGAGTGCCCCAGCTCACGGCCATCTTCGACGCAGCTCAGGCCGCGCATAAATATGGCGTACCCGTAATCGCCGACGGCGGTCTCCGCTATTCGGGCGACATCGTCAAGGCTCTTGCAGCCGGTGGCGACTGCGTGATGATGGGTTCCATGTTTGCCGGCGTGGAGGAGTCTCCCGGCGAGACAATCATCTACAACGGACGTAAGTTCAAGGCATACCGCGGCATGGGCTCCGTAGAGGCCATGCAGGCCGGTTCCAAGGACCGCTACTTCCAGGGCGAGACCTGCGACGCCTCAAAGCTGGTGCCCGAGGGCATCGTGGCCCGCGTGCCTTACAAGGGAACGCTCGGCGAGACTGTCTATCAGCTCATCGGCGGCCTCCGCTCGGGTATGGGTTATGTAGGCGCCAAGAACATCGACGCGCTCCACGAGGCCAAGTTCGTGAGAATCACTTCGGCAGCCGTGGTCGAGAACCATCCCCACGACGTGACCATCACCAAGGAGGCTCCCAACTACTCGCGCGGCGAGGGATAATCTTTAAGAACATATTCCTATGGAAAAAATTCTGATATTGGACTTTGGCTCACAGTACACCCAGCTCATAGCGCGCCGTGTGCGCGAGCTGAACGTGTATTGCGAGATCCATCCCTTCAACAAGATTCCGGAGATTGACGCGGACGTGAAGGGAGTGATACTGTCGGGCAGCCCGGCGTCGGTTCGCGACGCGGACGCTCCGAAGCCCGACCTGTCGCAGATCAAGGGCAAGCTGCCGCTGCTGGGCGTATGCTACGGCGCGCAGTACCTGGCCTACGCCTACGGCGGTGAGGTCGAGGGCGCTCCGAGCCGCGAGTATGGCCGCGCCATGCTCAGCGTCGTGGCTCCCGAGGACTCGCTGATGCACGGCCTCCCCTCGCCCACACAGGTATGGATGAGCCACGGCGACTCCATCACCTCCGTGCCCGCCAACTACGAGGTGATCGGCTCGACCGAGGACGTGAAGTATGCCGCATACCACATCGGCGGCGAAATGACCTGGGGCATCCAGTTCCACCCCGAGGTATTCCACTCCACCGACGGCCCGAAACTGCTGTCCAACTTCGTGATGGACATCTGCGGATGCGCCGGCACATGGAGCCCCGCCTCGTTCATCGATTCCACAGTAGCCGAGCTTAAGGAGAAGATCGGCGACGACAAGGTGATAATGGGTCTGTCGGGCGGCGTGGATTCCACCGTGGCCGCCGTGCTGCTGCACAAGGCCATCGGACATAACCTGCACTGCATCTTCGTCAACAACGGCCTGCTGCGCGCCAACGAGTTCGAGGACGTGCTTGCATCGTATCAGGGCATGGGCCTGAACGTAACGGGCGTGGACGCTTCCGAGCGTTTCTACAACGACCTGAAGGGCGTTACCGAACCTGAACAGAAGCGCAAGATAATAGGCCGCGACTTCGTCGAGGTGTTCAACGCCGAGGCGAAGAAGGAGGAGAACGCCCGCTGGCTGGGCCAGGGCACCATCTATCCAGACGTGATAGAGAGCTGCTCGGTCAAGGGACCGTCGGCCACCATCAAGTCGCACCACAACGTGGGCGGACTGCCCAAGGAGATGAACCTGCAGGTGGTGGAACCGCTGCGTCTGCTGTTCAAGGACGAGGTGCGCCGCGTGGGACGCGCGTTGGGCATAGACCAGAACCTGATAGGGCGTCATCCCTTCCCGGGACCGGGACTCGGCATCCGCATCCTCGGCGACATCACACCGCATAAGGTACAGGTACTGCAGGCCGCCGACAAGATCTTCATCGACAACCTGCGCCAGTCAGGCTGGTACGACAAGGTTTGGCAGGCCGGCGTGATGCTGCTGCCGGTGCAGAGCGTAGGCGTGATGGGCGACGAGCGCACGTACGAGAACTGCGTGGCCCTGCGCGCCGTCATCTCCACCGACGGCATGACCGCCGACTGGGTCCACCTCCCCTACGAGCTCTTGGCCAAGGTCAGCAACGAGATCATCAACAAGGTGCGCGGCGTGAACCGCGTAGTCTACGACATCTCCTCCAAGCCACCGGCCACCATCGAATGGGAATAACTCCTAATCTTGAATTCCGAAATTCTGAATATCGGATTTTGACTTTGAAAATACTTCAATTCAAAATGTAGCAAAAAAACAGAGGGCACCCCGCGCGGAGTGCCCTCTGTTTTTTTGCTGCTATTATTTATAGAGCATGACATTTACCGTCAAACAATAGCGCAGACAATCCCCAGCCGCGCATGGCAACGGTCAAAATGCCTTATGTTAAAATTCTATTGGACGCAGATGATATTTTGTGATTCGGAATAATATTCGCAATTTTAAAACGTTTTTAATAAAAATTCTGCTATGAATATAGTTGCGAAAAAGACATTGGTTGACTATTACACCAAACATCCGCAAGCAAAGGATGCTCTGGAGGAATGGCACTCTAAAACGAAGAAAAGTCATTGGAAGAATTTTGCCGATATTAAGGCGACGTTCAATTCAGTGGACAGTGTTGGCAATCAACACTATGTATTCAACATAAAAAAGAATGACTTTCGTCTTATTGTCGTAATCCAATTTAAACATGAATATGTTTATATCAGATTCATAGGCTCTCATGCCGAATACGATAAAATCAAAGACGCATCACAAGTTTAATTCAACACCTATGGAAAATATTAATACAACTATAGAGAATGAGGCTCAGTACAACTGGGCCATGAGCCGAATAGACGAGTTGTTGCCTCAGGTCCATGACAACACACCTGATGACGATCCGAATAGCATCGAGCTCTATCTTCTGTCCCGTCTTGTACAGGAGTATGAGGACGTACATTTTCCTATCGGTGAGCCATCCTTGATTGACTTACTTAAATTGCGCATGTATGAAATGGGACTTTCTCAGGCTGCACTTGCCAAGAAGATAGGTGTAAGTCCGTCGCGTATCTGCGACTTCCTATCCGGCAAAGCGGAACCTACACTAAAGGTCGGCCGCAGAATCTCAACAGAACTACAGATCGATCCGGCCATTGTCCTTGGAGTATGAGTTACCAAAATCCCGCCTAATTATAAGATTACAGGTCCGGCAGCACGATACAGGATATACGAACCAATAGAGGGCATCCCGCGCGGGATGCCCTCTGTGCTAATCTTTTAGTAGGTTAAAGCGTGAAGTATGATTGAGCAGTTATTCGAAATACATGACCGTCATTATGATGCGGCCGCTTCGTAATTAGAGGCACGGCCATAGCGGCCCCTATCGTATTGTCAGCGTAAGTCCGGACATAAAAAAGAGTGAGCCATCTTCAGTAATCCCTGATACCGGCTCTGGACTGCCTGACATGAGGATTACGCAATAATCAGCTCACTCCCAGCCGGATATATTTATGGCTCCGCCATTCGAATATATGCAACCGAGAAAGAGCGTCTTCCTGCTTGTCATCATGTCCGCGAATTGTCCAGATTCGTATCAATGACGCGCTGAAACGCTTCTTAACTATGTCTGTAAGTGGTCTATGGCAACCACCACAGGCGCAAAGTTAAGAAAAGTTTTTGAAAGACACTCTATAAGTGAGCTGATTTTTGCAAAAATATAACAAAAAAGTATATATTCCATCTCATTAAAAGTGCTCGGTCGCATGGAACGGAGGTTTTTAGCCTCCGCAAGGAACAACGAGCATATTTATCGGGTGGAAGTCGAGAACCTCCATTCCGGTCAATGCTGATCGGAAGTGCTGCCGTTGAATCATAATCTATACAGGCGGTGTGTCGCGCGACACACCGCCTGTATCTTATATCGATTATAGGGAATCGGATCAGAAGGGGAAGTTGATGCCGAAGTTCAGGCTGGCGTTGGAGTTGAGGGGGATGCCCTGCTTGGCCAGCTTGCCGAGGGTGTGGTCCATGCCGACAAACAGGTTGAAGCCTTTCTGCGTGTGCAGGTTCAGCATCCATCCGAAGTCGAAGCCGTAGGTGCCGTAGGCCACGTTGGCCGTGGCTGAGAACACCTTGACGGGTGCAACGTTGGCCGACAGGCGGAACTGAGTCCATGTGTAGGGACCGGCGATGCAGGTGGAGTTCAACAGACCGAACTTCAGCTTGCGGTAGTAAGGCAACGCATACTCCACACCTGCGTTGATGGTGGTGCGCAGCGAACGGGTGTGTGAGCTCTTCTCGCCCATATCCTTCAGGTTGTACAGCTTCGAGAAATTGTCGGTCAGGCGGTCCAGCTCGTTGTCGAACGAGTTGTCGGTCTTGTCGTCGAAGTTGAAGGTGAAGGCGTCGGTCTCTACCTCGCGTGTGCCGTCGGTCGACGCCCACTGCGTCTTGCCCCAGTTCATGAAGCCGAGGTCCACGACGGCCAGCGAGAAGTTGAAGTCGCGCCACTTGTACTGCGCGCCGAGGTCGAAGCCCATACCGAAGCCGCTGAGTCCGAAACCGTCCAGGTCAGCGCCCGACACATAGTCATACGGCTCGTTGCCGGGGCCGGGCTGCTTGGGCTCGTAGGTTTTCGTATTATACGTCAGTCCCTTGACCGAGGCGTAGATGTCGGCATTGGTGCGGGCAATCCAGTTGTCGGTGCCTAATTCCAGCTCGGCGCGGTTGAACTGCGCGTCGATGGCGCCCACTCCGAGCATGAACTTGATGGCGGCGCCGATGCGCAGGCCGGGCACCTGCTTGATGTCGCGCGAATGGTTCAGCGCGATCTGGCCGTAAGCCTCGGCGTGTGCGCGCAGGTCCTTGATGTCGTAGGTGCGGTTGGTGATGCCCTCCTTGGCCAGACGGAAGAAGGAGCCGGGCAGGCTGGCGTCGACGTTGGCCACGGCTGAGATGTTGATGGTGTTGTAGCCGCCCCATGCCTTGAAGCCGGCGCTCATTATCTCAATCTTGTCGTATGTGGCCAGACGGTTGTTGCTCTTGATGCCCTTCATCGCATCCGCAACGGACACGTTAGGATTAGTAAAGAGCACGGTCTTGTTTACGCCGTCTATTTCCCTGTTGAACACCACGCTGCTGAGGTGCAGCGTACCGCGCATGGACAGGTTGAGATTGCCCAGGGCCGGCATCGACACGTAGTTCGAGTTGTTGCCGAAGGCGGGGTTCATCTCATAGCCGTAGGTATAGTTGTCCAGAAAATATCCCGAGTAGGTGTTCTGTGCCGAGACCATTGCCGGAACGGCGGCCGCAGCCGCTATTGTCATTATGCTTATGATGCGTTTCATCTTCGTAATTTTAGGGTCTGACATTATTCATCCGACGATTCATCGAAATCGGTTATATAACTTCCCGACACCTTGGCCTTGAGGTTGGTGAGGGTGATGGTCTGGCCGGGAGCTATCACATCCTCGTTGGCCGGTTTTACGACAGCCTCGATGGTGATTCCCTTGAAATTGCGGATTGTACCGGTCACGCCCAGGGTGATGTGCTGCGTGTCGGGCGAAGCCTTGAGTATCACGTCGCTTACCTCCAGGTCGCTGATCTCGTCGGCCAGAGGCGTGATGTGCAGCTCGGCGTCCAGGGGCAATGTGCTGAGGGCGTCGGCATCAACCGTTATGGCATTGAGGGTCAGCTTGTCCAGATCCTCGCTGCCCCAGTCGTCGAAGGTATCGCGGTATATTATCACGGTGCCTTCGGGCTTGAACTCCAGCGGGGCCAGGAACTCGTAGTGGCCCTTCAGCGCGCTGTATTCCTGCAGCTTGAAGTGGTCGACGTGATGTGTCGGGATTTCGGGAGTAAGCAGTTCTATCTCCACGCGGTCGGGCAGACCGGCACCGTCCAGCACGTCGCTCATGCCGGGGAAGGGTATGTGCTCAATGTTCCTGGCGAACTGATCGGGATACGATTTGGGATCCGTGGGCGACAGCACGAAGTCGTACGGGCCTGCGCCGTACTTGTCGGTGCTGGTGACTATGCGGCGCTCAGGCTCGTACGAGCCGGTGGCCGACTGGCCGTATATCTTGGTAAGACGCATTCCGGTGCTGAAGTTCAGACCGTATTCGGCCACCGGGTTGCTCTCGACACCCACATAGAGCTGGGGATTGGCCAGACGCAGCTTCGTGTCGCCCTGCGACAGGAAGTCGGGCAGGTCGCCGAGGCTGACGGAGGGGATGTCCAGACCCTCGCCTGTCAGGTCGTAATGCACGTCGCCCGAGAAGGAGGTGATGTGCAGGGCGGTCAGCGTCGAATTGATGTTGAAGCGCATCTGCTGGGGCACCAGGTCGGTGTTGGTGCTGGTCACGGCCAGCTTGGCATGTTCGAACGCGATGGTGGAGTTATAGACTAATTTATGGTTCTCGAACCTGGTGTCGTCCGACATCATCATGCCGGATATGGTCAGGCTGATGCTGCCCTTGCCGTCGGGACAGGCCACATGGTCAATGGTGAGTATGCCGGTCTCGGGGTTATAGGCATAGCCTGTGGCCGGGTTCTTGACATCCAGACCCAGAGGCATCTTGATCTGCACGTCCGACAGATCGTAGGTAGTGCCCGCGGTGGCGCCCCCTTCCAGACTCACCTCCATGACGAGAACGGAAGGATCATCTTCCATATATATGGCATCCAGCCCGGTGATATAGTCGTCCACATTGTCGGCGGTGAAGCTCAGTGCCTGGGGCGCCACATCATTCAGCTCGAAATTGTGCGTGCCGGCCACGCTTACCAGCTTGAAATCCACATACGCCGGGGATATGGCCGGAATATCGGCGTTGATGTCCTGAATCTTGAGCGACTGCGACTCGAAGTCGCCGCTCTGCACCACGGCATATACTTCCTTGCCGTTCATTTCCACTACTTTCAGACTGGAATTCTCCTCCAGCTTGATGATCTGGTCCAGCTTCACTTCCGACACATTGACGGGCAAGGTCAGGTCCACCAGCCTGAACTCCGACGTCTTGTCCAGGTTATCGAGATCATACTTGTCGTCGATACACGAAGCCATCGAAACAGCCATCAGACCCGCCGCTGCCGACAGGTATAAGAATTGTTTCATGTTTTATGAGTTGTTTGTTGTTTGTTTGTTCATTTCATGATTCAGGGACGCACCTTAATCTTCACGGCAGTCTTAAGGAACCGCAAGTCCTAAAAATCAGTGATATTTTAATTAAGTGCAAAATTACAAAAAAATGCTAAAAATTCCCAATCCGGACCGCCATTAACACTTTATCAGTTAAAAATCCCGGAATTTGAGAATCCTGTCCGGTGATGAACGGCACACAAACAAATCAGCCGCCTTCAATGTTCAATAATAATATAGGCTAACGGTTATGAAGAAGAAATTACTATTCGCCGCATTCACGACGGTCATTGCGCTGTCGGCCGAAGCGGCACAGCCAGTGTTCCGGGCACCCGGTCAGGATGCCTGCATACCCCCTGTGGCCATTAAATATAAAGTGAACTACCACTGGGGTCTGATCAACACCACGGCGGCCTACGGCACGGTCAGGCTCGAAGCCACGGGCAACAGTCTGACGGCATCCCTGGACGGTCACAGCATATCGTGGGGCGGCCGGCAATACACCGTGTCCGACACGCTGAAAGTCATCACCATGCCGGGACGCGGGCCGCTGTATGCGCGCCAGAACGTGCTGTACCGCGCGGGCCGGTACTCCAAACCCCTCGTGTCGCTGCTCAGCAGCCCTGCGTACAATCCCGGCGACCCCGCCAACTACTGCACCATCAGCGGACAAGGTACGCTAAGCGCCTCCCCCAGGACCATGGAGGCCGTGGGCATCAGCTGCGACATGCTCGGAATATTCTATCTGTTCAGATATATGGATTTCACGGCCCTGCAACCGGGCCAGACGCTGCTGATGTCCGTCAATATGCCGCGCACCGGAATGCAGCACGCCATGATCACATATCTGGGGCCCGACCAATATCAAGACTCTCCTTCATACAAGGTCCGCTTTGAGTACACCTACCGGGGCGTACGTTCCGGCTATCCCGTAACTTGTCAGGTGGAACGCTCGTCGCGCATCCCCCTCCTGATCTCGGCCAGTCTGGACATAGGCCGGATGGAAATGATACGCGAATAGGATACGGACGCCACTGTTGCCAATATGCCGATTTTTCATTAATTTTGCGCATTGATTCATACTTGAACATTAGACGCGATGATGGAAATTGGAACTCCCGGAACACCTTCCGGACGCAAGGCGTTGCTGTTAGGCAGCGGCGAACTTGGCAAAGAGGTAGTGATCGAACTTCAGCGTTACGGTCTGACCGTAGTGGCCTGTGACAAATATGCCGACGCTCCGGCAATGCACGTGGCCGACAAGGCGCATGTATTCTCCATGCTGGACGGCGAAACGCTCCGCAAGGTGGTGGAGGAAGAAAAACCCGACTATATCATTCCCGAAATCGAGGCGATAGCCACTCCCACTCTGGTAGCGCTGGAGAAGGAGGGATGGAACGTGGTGCCCACCGCCCGCGCCACATTCATAACCATGAACCGCCGCGAGATACGCAAGCTCGCCGCCGAGGAGCTCCGGCTCCCCACCTCGCCCTACGAATTCGCCGAGACCGAGGAGGAATTCAACGCGGCCGTGCAGCGCATCGGACTCCCCTGCGTGGTGAAGCCCGTGATGTCCAGCAGCGGCCACGGCCAGAGCCTCGTAAAGACTCCCGACCAGATACACACCGCCTGGGAGATGTCGCAGCAGGAAGGGCGCTCGGGCGCCGGTGCCGTCATCGTGGAAGGCTTCGTCGACTTCGATTACGAGATAACGCTTCTGACCGTGCGCCACGTAGGCGGCACATCGTTCTGCGAACCCATCGGCCACTATCAGGAGCAGGGCGACTACCGCCGCAGCTGGCAGCCCCAGCCCATGAGCGACACCGCAATAGTCAAGGCCCGCGAGATCGCCGGCAAGATCACCGAGGCACTCGGCGGCTACGGCATCTTCGGCGTCGAGCTGTTCATAAAGGGCGACGATGTAATCTTCTCCGAAGTTTCGCCCCGCCCGCACGACACGGGTATGGTGACGATGGTATCGCAGCACCTCTCCGAGTTCGCGCTGCATGTACGCGCCCTGCTCGGACTCCCGATTCCCGAAATCAAGTTCTACGGCCCGTCGGCCTCGCGCGCGCTGCTGGCCTGGGGCGATTCCAGCGAAGTGGTATTCTCCGGAATGGACGAGGCGCTGGCGTTGCCTGGCACCGACATGCGCATCTTCGGCAAGCCCGAAGTGCACGGACACCGCCGCATGGGCGTCATGCTCGCCACCGGCGACACAGTCGGCAAAGCCGTCCGACTTGTCGACAAGGCCGCCGACATGATCAAGATAACCTGCAAGTGACTTCGGCCCGCTGAAATCATAGTGTAAAAAAAGTTAAGATAATACCAAGCTCTCTAAAAGCTCCGTTATTATCTTAACTTTTTTAATCCATATATACTCCTTTTTTAGCAAAAAACTATGCAAGAACAGAAAGCCGGCCGCTATCACGGCATATTGTTTATGGCGCTATTCGCCTGCGCGTCCTGTTTCATCGGCGAATGGCAGGTACTGAAAGCCCTCAGCATCTCTCCCCTCATCATCGGCATCGTGTTGGGTATGGCCTACGCCAACTCACTGCGCAACCATCTGCCCGCCACATGGGCGCCTGGTATTAAATTCTGTTCCAAAAGCATTCTGCGGTTAGGCATCATCCTCTACGGCTTCCGCCTCACCTTCCAGGATGTGGTGGCCGTAGGACTGCCCGGCATCGTTATAGACTGCATCATCGTGACCGTCACCATCTTAGGCGGCGTCATGGCGGGCAAATGGCTGAAGATGGACAGCGACATCGCGCTGCTCACCTCCATCGGCTCCGGCATCTGCGGCGCGGCCGCCGTCTTGGGAGCCGAAGCCACCATCAAGACCCAGCCCTACAAGACCGCCGTAGCCGTAGCCACGGTAGTGATATTCGGCACCGTCTCCATGTTCCTATATCCCATCGGCTACCGTGCCGGCATCATCGACCTCACGCCCGACGAGATGGGCATATTCTCCGGCGCGACGCTGCATGAGGTGGCACACGCCGTAGGCGCCGGCAACGCCATGGGCGACGAGATAGCCAACGTGGCCATCATCACCAAGATGATACGCGTCATGCTGCTCGTGCCGGTGCTGCTGATACTCGGCTGGTGGGCCGCCGCATCCGCACGCAAGCGCCTCAAGACCATAACCGACGGGGAAAACGACAATACCGACGGCACAGCCAAGGCCGGCAAAGGCAAGGTGCAGGTGCCCTGGTTCGCCTTCGGTTTCCTGCTGGTGATCGGCTTCAACTCGCTTGACCTGTTGCCCGCCCCGGTGGTAGGCTGGATCAACGACTTCGACACCTTCCTGCTCACCATGGCCATGGCCGCCCTCGGCGCCGAGACCAGCTTCGACAAATTCAAGCAAGCCGGAGCCAAGCCCTTCGTACTCGCCACCATCCTCTACGTCTGGCTCCTTTTCGGCGGCTACCTCATCACCAAGCTCCTGACTCCCGTCCTGGCCTGAACTTTCGGCGCTAAAGCTTGAACTTTCGGCGCTAAAGCTTGAAACCGAAACAAAACCGCCTCCCGCACGCCTGGCTCTAAAACCGCCTCCCGCGCGTATCCGCAGCGCCCCTTTTGTTTCGGCTTTGAGCTTTAGCGAAAATAGAAACTCCTACTTAAACGCAAATTCAATGAGCACTAACGGGCTGCTGCGGGCGCCATGGCACGACTACACCGAGCGGTGCATCTATATGCTGACGCTCAACAAGGCGCCGCTGGTGCCGGACTTCGGCTCGCTCGCCGGCGACTACTGGATTCCGCACGGCCACAAGGGGAGCCCTTGTGTCGTAGCCTCGCCCGTCGGCGCGGCCATCAAGGAGGGGCTGCGCAGATTCCCGCAGATTCAGCCTAAGATCCGTGTGCTTCAGTACGCCATCATGCCCGACCACCTGCACATACTTCTGTTCGTGCAGGAGAAAACCGAGGAAATACTCGGCCGCTACATCGCCGCCTTCAAGGTAGAGGTAAACAAAGCCGCAGGACTGAAAGGCGTCTTCGCCAGAGGCTTCAACGACCAGATACTCAAGACCGACCGGTCGCTCGACACGCTGTATCATTACCTGCGCGACAACGCGCGGCGGCTTGCCGTGCGGCGCGCGCACCCCGAATTCTTCCGGCGCGTCAACGCGCTGAGAATCGGCGACAGACACTACCAGGCCTACGGCAACATCCAGCTGCTTGACTGCCCGTTCAGGCAGCAGGTGGTGGTGCATCGCGCCGACACACCCGACGTGCGGCAACGTCACCGGCAGGAATGGCTATACACAGCGGCCAACGGCGGGGTGCTTGTCTCGCCGTTCATCTCGCCGGCAGAAAAGGAAGTCCGCAGGGAGGCGGAGGAGGCCGACGGTCGGTTTATTCTAATCACCAACGAGCCGATGGGCGAGCGTTATAAGCCCACCGGCCATGACTTTGAGCTTTGCGAGACGGGGCGCCTGCTCATCATTTCTGTAGGCCGGCCCGGCCCACTCTCGCGCCAGACCTGCCTCGACATGAACGTCCTGGCCTCCGAAATAGCTGCCGCCGCCGCTTTCCAGCCGCGCTGAAGCATAGACCCCGCAGCCGCGCTGAAGCTCGCCGCTTTTACAAAACCGCCTGTCACCGCCCCCTGAACCCGCCGCCCGGCTCCGCCCGCCTGAAGGGACTGAAGGCCGAGTGCCCGCTGCGCGTATCCGCAGCGCTCCTTTTGTTTCGGCTTTGAGCTTCAGCGAAAACCCAGCACCCCGCTTCTGCGAAAACCCAGCACCCCGCTTCAGCGGGATTCTTACGCTTTACCCCTCCTCTATGTGTTAATATTTGTTAATGCTAAAGGTGTTTATGTATCTTTTATGAATATTTTTGTAATTTTGCTGCTCGAACATTAACCGGTAACGCTTCCCATATAGCGCCGATTTATACAGGATTACAGCGACCCATTCAGCACTTACAGACATATCAGTACATCCCGATGAATACTCTCGACAACCTAAATTCATCATCAACATAATTTCAGATTAAAGCAATGCGTATGGTAAAAAGGCACCTTACAATGGCAGCGGCATTCCTCACGGCACTGGCCTCATGGGCGGCGCCGACCGGCGAGCCGGCCATCACGTTCCAATCTACGGCCTACGCCGAAATCGGAGAATCAAACCTCTGTTCTATCCTGCTCGGAACAATCAACACCGCAGACTACACGGTAGTGGACGCGTCGGGCGAACGCACTCTCACGGTCGTGCCGGCCACTTTCGATGCCTCGTCAGGCAATTTCTACGGCACATGGACACAGATCAAGGTGCCCGAATCGGGCGAGGTAAGGATCTACGGCGACCCGGCCAACATCGACGTGATCGTGGCCGAGGGTCTGTACGTCACATCCGTCGACATGCCGGCAGTCACCAACCTCGACATCCTGCAGCTCCAGCACAACGCCCTGCAGCAACTCGACCTGACCCCTTACACCAAGCTTCGGGCCATATACCTGAGCGACAATCCGTTCACAGCGGAGACTCCGCTTAAAATCGGGGCTCCGAAGCCCGACCTTCAAATTCTGGAAATTGACATCGTGGACCATCTGGACCAGAGCTTCAACCTGAGCGACTACCCGTCGCTGGTGGTGTTCGACGGCTATCACAACACGGACCTGCGCAACGTGGACCCCACCGGCTGCCCCCTCCTGCAGTCGCTGTCGGTGGAACTCACGCCCTGCGCATCACTCGACGTGTCGAAGAACCCCCTGCTCCAGACCCTCAATATCTCGGAATCACGCATCACCTCCATCGACATCTCAGGGAACCCGAAGCTCACAAGCTTCTACGCCAGCCACGAGTCGGGGTTCGTCAACACGGGCTACCGCCTCAAGAGCGTGGACCTGTCGAAAAATCCGGAGCTGACGCGCCTTAACGTGAGCGGCAACTATCTGGGCACCCTCGACCTCTCGGCCAATAAGAAGCTGCAGAGCCTCATCACCAAGCGCAACGGCCTGAAGTCACTGGACCTGTCCCAGAATCTGAATCTTTTCTCGGTCAACGTGATGGACAACGACATGGACTTCGCCACGCTGCCCTATCCCGACGTGAACTGGGTAGAATACTTCTACCGTCAGAACGCTCTGCCGGTGGCCAAGTCAATCAAGGAAGGCACCACCATCGACCTGGCCGCGCGCGTGCTGCGACCCAATACGCAGACCATTGCCCGCGTATGGAAGATGAACTACGGCGGCGAAGACGAAGTCCTTGACGAGACTCTTTACTCCTACGCCGACGGCAAGGTCACTTTCCCCAAGGCCCTGACCGACTCGGTATATGTGGAATTCGCCAACAGCCTGCTGGACGAATACAACCTCAAGACCACTCCCTTCATGGTCAAGACGACCGATGACTTCGGCAAGCCCTCGCGCATACTGTCGTTCACATCCTCAGGCTCAGGCAACGTTTCGTTCGGCGTGGGCATGCAGGGCGCCGCTCCCGAATCGCCCAAGACCTTCTTCGTCGATTTCGGCGACGGCGTGATGAAGGAATGCCGCGCCACCACAGCCTCGGGCACTCCGGCCACTCCCGCCGTGACCGGCCTCCCTACCGGCCGAGTGTCGATATACATACCCGAGAACGAGGTAATGACCGCATTTTACATCAACGGCATGCCCCTGGCGGCTGTCGACCTCTCGGCTGCCACCGAGCTGACGGAGCTCACGCTGACCGACTGCGGACTCTACGACGTGGACCTGCGCTACAACCGATGTCTGAAACGCCTGGACCTGAGCGGCAACAACCTCACCACGCTCGAGCTGCAGGGCATATACGGCGACTATGAGAAGAACGTGCTGACCGACATCCGCGCGGCACGCAACAAGATCGCGTCGTTCCACAACATAGCCACCCGTGCCACCGAACTGCTCGACCTCTCCGACAACCGGCTGACGGAACTGACCCTGAAGGATTATGACAGCCTGCAGCAGCTCGACCTTTCGGGCAACCTGCTGACCGAGATAGACCTGACCTATATGCTGGCGGCCACCCGCATCGACCTGAGCGGCAACAGCCTCACCAAGTTCACGCCGTGCCCCACGCACGTGTCGGATTATCTCGACGTGTCGGACAACGTGCTGAGATACGGCACCCTGCCCCTGCCGTCGGATATGGGCGCCACATACATCTACGCGCCCCAGAAGCCCATCGGGATAGCCGAGAAGGCTCCGATCGTAAACCTCTCGGAATATGCAGTGACCGCCGGCGGCAATCCCACCCTGTTCACCTGGAAGAAAGCCGACGGCACACTTCTGGTGAAGGACACCGACTACACCGAGAAGGACGGCCTCACCTCGTTCCTGCGCGATGACCTCGGCCAGGTATACTGCGAGCTGACCAACGCATCCTTCCCGGCCATGACCGCCGACAATGTGCTGCGCACCACCATGACAACCGTGACCGGACGTCCCACCCAGGTTGTGGCCTCGTTCAAGACCGTCAGATTCACCGACAAACAGCCCAGCATCATCTTCGCAGCCACCGAACCCACCCAGGTATACATCGACTGGAAGGGCGACGGCTCCGAGCTGATCGGCTACAACGTCGGAACCACATTCATCGAGTATCCCATAAAGAGCATATTCCCCGACGCGCAGGTCAAGATCTACGCCACGGACGAAAAGACCGTGAAGAGCATCAACGTGTTCTCCATCTATAACCTGATTCTCGACGACGTGGACCTCACCCCGCTCACCGGAGCATACTCCATCAACCTCGGCGCCGCCGGCCTGGACCAGTCCAGACTGAAACTCCCCGTATGCCCCGGACTCGGCGAGCTGAACCTGTCGGACAACAATTTCACCTCATACCCCTACGGCAAGGATTATCCCAACCTCGCGATGCTCGACATGTCGGGCAACCTGCTCGAATCGTTCGATTTCAAGGAGATTCCCAACACCGGCTATGTGGTATTGTCTGACAACAAGCTCACGAAACTGGACATCGACAGCAGCAACGCATATAGCGTCCTGGCCGAGTGCAACATGATAGACGAAGTGACCTTTACCAACGCGCCCATGCTGGAACAGTTAGTGCTGCACACCAACAACCTTGACCACATCGACATCAGACCCGTACAGAACACCCTGAACGCACTGTCGCTGGTAAACAACCGCTTCACATTCGCCACACTCCCCCTGCAGGCCGACTTCCCACGACTCGACGTGTACTATTACGGCAACCAGGCGCCGATGGACGTGCAGTGCATCGACGGCAAGGTCGACCTCTCGTCGCAGGCCGTGATAGACGACATCGCCACCTCCTACACCTGGTATGCCGGCGTACCCGAATATGACGCCGAAACCGGACAGATCACAGGCAACCTGCTCACGGAAGGCACCGACTATGAGATTGAAGGCGGAGTCACCACGTTCCTGAAGCAACCCGAAGACCAAGTGATATGCATGATGGCCAACGACTCGTTCCCGAACCTGTCGCTCATCACCAGCCTGATCGACGTGCGCCTCAGCGGCGTGGCCGGCATCGAGGCAGACGCCGACAAGGCCGTGGAAGTCTACACCATCGACGGCATCCTCGTGGCCAAAGGCAGACTCAGCGAAGTCACCCCGGATCTCGCTCCCGGCCTGTATGTGGCCGGCGGCCGCAAGATTCTTGTGAAATAATATCTTTCATCGTCCCCGGGGCCGGCCATCGGTTCCGGGGACAAACTCTCATTCAAACAACAGCTTATGATACATTTCAACAAACTCGCAGCCTTGGGACTGCTCCTTGCCGGGTCGCTCACTGCAAACGCCATCAACGTCACGTTCAGGGTCAGTGACGCCGATGCCGTCCTGATGGACATAAACGGAACCGTAACAACGCTTCAGGCCGGCAACAACAGTTTTAACCTGGACGAATATACGTACGCCACATTCTCAGGCGTATCTCCATACATCATCACCGGCGTAACCAACTCGTCAGGCACGCCGGAGTCCATATATGGCGGCATGTGGTATAAAAGCATCTATTCGTCCGACGAAGGCCAGGTCTACACCATTTCCGTCAAGAACCTCGACGAAACCCGTACAGCCTCATGTACAGTCAAGGTAGACGATCCCTCGCTGGTGGACGCGACACTCTCCGGCACAAACTCGCCGGTGTCATTCACGGAGGGGTCCAACACCCTGAAGTTTGATCCCACAACCGAGACCACCCTTACGCTCTCGTCGACAAACTATCAGAAGCCCCTGTACAAGGTAACGCTCGACGGCGTGGACGTCCCGTCGGATGGAGGTTCATTCAACGTTCCTCTCACGCAGGGTTGCGTCATTGACATCACAGCCAAGATACCCGCCGTGCCCGTCAACGTAACCTTCACATACAGCGACGAAGGACTCGGCGCCCTGTCCAGCGTGGCCGTCGAAGGTCAGACCGTGACCGACTTCAACGGCACATCCCTCTCCATGAAGGCCGGTCAGTCGCTGGTCCTCAAACCCAATTCCCTCTACAACATCACAGGTTTCAAAATCAACGACGAAACTATATCCTGGACAGGCGGATATGACTATACCATCGGCTGCGTGACCGGCGACACTCAGATATACATCGAAGCCCATCCTTACGGCACTGTGAACGCCACGCTGAACGTTTCCGACCCCAATCAGATCACCGTTTACCGAGGTTATAGCTACCAGAATGACGTGATGACACTCACCGGCACCTCCAATGCCATACAGATGCCCGAAAACAACGCCATGATTTCCTGGGAAGTAGCCAACGGATGCTATATCGAAAGCGTCAAGGTTGACGGCTCAGACTATTCCGGCAATTACCTGACCATAACCGAAGGCATGGTGATCGACATCGTCACCAAGGCCATCGTCATGGACAAGACCGCCCAGGTATGGATCGACGACCGCTCGAAGATTGTCAATTACTTCTCATTACAGACCAATACCCACGAAGATCTCGGCGAGTCCATCAAGTCAGGCTACAATGAATTGAAATTCTACAGCGGTTATGTTCCCTTCCTGCTCACATGGTACACTGAGAATACGGTTGTAGGAAAAGTATATATCAACGATGAGCTGCAGTCTCCCATGTACGAAGGCAGCAACAACTATCAACTTAACCTGGAAAACCTCGACATCGTAAAGATATTCTACGCCGCCGAGCCCGTGAACTGCACGGTTAATTTCACGGTAGAAGATGACCTGGACCCGCAGGTGATGCGCGACGTGATCCGCGACGTGACCGATCTCACCCAGCCCCTGAACTGCTTCGCCGGCACGCAGATTGACATCAATAAAGCCACGCAGGCATTTGACGTCAAGGTCAACGACCAGGCCCTCACTCCCCTTGTCGACACCGGCAACTACCGCTTCAACGTGACCGAACCTCAGACCGACGTCGTGATCTCGAAAAAGAGTACCATAGGCATCGGCAACATCGATGCCGAAGGCAACGTGTCCGCTCCCGTCTACAACCTGCAGGGCGTGAAGGTTTCCGACACGCTGGAAGGCCTCCCCGCCGGCATCTACATCACCGCCGGCAAGAAAGTGATGGTGAAATAACCAATACCCCCAACTGAAATAACCCCTACATCCCAAGAGGGCGCGTCAGAATCCCGACGCGCCCTCTTTTGTTTCCGCTCTTGCGCTTTCCGCTTCCTTTTGTATCCGCTTCCTTTCGTGTCCGCTTCCCTTTTGTTGCCGCTTCCTTTCGTGTCCGCTTCCTTTCGTGTCCGCTTCCTTTCGTGTCCGCTTCCTTTCGTGTCCGCTTCCCTTTCGTTGCCGCTTCCTTTCGTTGCCGCTATCTTTTGTTTTTGCTTTGAGCTTCAGCGAAATGCAAGTCTCGCCCTTCAGAATGCCAACCTCGCCACTCAGAACAAAAGAAAAGTCCGCATGTCAGTGACATGCGGACTTCTTCTCTCAGTCGGGGTGACAAGATTCGAACTTGCGACCTCACGCCCCCCAGACGCGTACTCTAAACCTACTGAGCTACACCCCGTTGTAGGTTTCGGAAAATCGGTACTCAATGACCAGTATCAGGAAGCGACAAGCGGCACGCTGTGGCCGGACATGTGGGGGATGCTTCCAATACCTTTCCGAAAGCGAGTGCAAAGTTACAACCATTTTCCCGAATCTCCAAATTTTTTGATGATTTTTTTATTTTTTACCAAGAGCCTACTCTCAACCCTACCAAGAGGCGTAGCCTACGGCCTTACGTCGGTGGCGCCGGGCAGAGCCGGAAGCCAGGCTCGCAGCCGACTCGCACGGGTCCATCTCGTGGAAGGCCACGTGCAAGGCAATGGCCCTGGTCATCAGCAGGTCGTCGTGCGCGCCGGCTATCGCGCCGAAACTGCCGTTCTGCCGCCGCTCGTAGGTCAGGTATTCGTCCAGACACATCCCGTCGCGCTCCACGTACAGCCCCTCCCTTATCACCTTGACCAATGTAGCTATCACCATCGGCTTTGTTGCGGCGTTGGTGTGGAATCCGTAGCGTGCGGGGGCTCCCTGCGCTACCGCTTCGGGACTCGGACGGCGCGCATACAGGTTGTCGTATATGTCGCGCAGCCAGTTCAGCAGATAGCACGACTGGTCGCCATCCACGCTGCGGTCCGGGTCCCGGGTCTCCAGCGTGTTGCTCTCTATCACCAGCAGGGCGTCATCGTAATAAGCCGCGACCATCGCCGCCTTCCAGCCCAACAGGTCGAAGTCTATGTGTCCGCGCCATTGAGCCACAACCTCCGGGCCCTCGCCGCGCGTCATGGGCAGGCGGTCCAGCACCACGATCACGCTCCAGTCCGCCTTCAGGCTGCGGCCTCCCACGTCCACGGCCACCACATAGCGCCGGTCGTACCCGTCGCGCTCCGGCCGGCGCCATATCCGCCACTCACCGCCCGACAACGGCATGAAACGCACCCGCTTCAGGGCATCGTGCAGCTCGTCGGCGCTCTTGTGTCCGTAATCGAACGGCACGCCGTTTTCGGCAGGTATGTCTATGTCGCCGAGTTCAGGCTTCAGCTGTGTGCCGGGCCGCAACGCCTCCACCTTGTATTTATCGAACACACGGGCGCCGGAATGCACGAAGGCCTCCACGTCGTCGCTGGGATATTCGGCGGCCATCAGCGCGTGGTCGCCGTATTTGGAGCGTTCGGCCACATACCAGTTGATACCCTCCAGCGTGGCGCCCTGCTCCCACAGCCACCACAGATAGGCGCCGGGCTGGCGGCGGTCGCTGGTCGAGGTCTCGGCGTGGCGGTTGTCGTAAAGCCACTGCGCGAACTCACCCGGCTTGCGCAGCGGCAGCATATACTGCGCGATGTGGAACCACGGCACGAACAGGCACTCGAACTGCGACTCGCCGCGGCGCGCCGCCTCGTATTCGCGGTGGAAGAAATTGCCGGTGCCGTTGGCTGTGGATTCATATACTATCATGGTCATAGGCTCGTACAGCACGCCCGAGCAGGCGGAGCGGAGTATCTGCTCCGGCGTCTTTCCCAGCGTGGACTTCCACACGCCCACCTCCGAACAATGCACCAGGCTGTAGTCGCCGCCGCGGCATGAGTCGGGACGCTCGGCGGTGCCCACCTTGATTTTGGCGTTGCGCTCGTCTATGCGGAATATGCTACGGCTGCGGCCCACGTTGCTGATGTGCAGTTCCTGACGATGCTCGCCGGCCTCGTCGGTCAGTCCCTTGACCAGACGGTCGAACATATCCTTGATTTCGTCCGTGCACGCCGACTGATGGGCGATGATGAGCGAATTGAGCCCCTTGCAGCGCATCAGCTGCAGCCACGACATGTACAGCTGCACGCAGGTGCTTCCGCCCCATTGCCTGGCTTTCAGCAGTATAAGACGTATCGGGCGACCACCCCTGCGCATCTTCTCCAGCACCTGCACCAGCCGCTGCTGGGCATAGTTCAGGCGGAACGGTATGTCGTCGCCGCCATGCTTGTTCTTGATGCGGCCGCGCGTCGCCGCCCAGTAGGCGAAGTCGGCGGCGGCACGTTCCGCGTCCTCCGCTCCCTCCAGCCTCGGCTCCGCGTAAACACGAGACACGCGCATCCTCCGACGCGCGTTCTCCTTCACCATCTTTCTGATGATTTCATTCATAGTGATATACGGTTAGTGATTGTTGATTTCCTGCCCGGCGGCGCGGCGCCGTTCGGCGTTACGCTTCATGATGCGCGACACGATGACCATGGCGCTTTCCGGTGTAAGATAGAATTCGGGCGCCTGCGAATTTACCGCCGCGAACACGGCGTCGCTGAGCGGATGTCCGGGATTCTCCTCGCGCCACGCTATGACACGACGGCACAGTTCCTGATACATCTTGCGCCGCAGCGGGACCGATTTCCAGTCCGGGTCCACGCCACGAAGCATTTTAGAGATTACCTCGGCGGCACGCCGCTCGCTCACCCAGAAACGGCTGCAAGGCTCCGTCACTGCCTGCGCGTACACTTCGGTCATAGACTTGCAGCGCGGATCCATCACCCGACGACGGACGGCACGCAACAGTTCCTTGTCGCGCGCTTCAGTAAAATCCGATGTCGAGCCGAGTTTCTTCATAACGGTAGCAAAGGTACAGCCTCGCACTGCCACTTCTTTGCATACCGTTATTAATATTTGTTAACAGACTGGAGCGACGACGCCCACGTCGTCGACCTCCGGGCGGTGAGGGCACCGCCCCTCCGGTTGTCATCAGAACCGGGTTCCGAAATTGCCGGAGTTCTGTTTGAACCGGCCACCGCCGCGGCGGCCGCCGTTTTCCTCGAACGGGTTGGCGGTCGGATCGAAGTAGTCTTCATCCTCCTCGTCCTCGTTCTGGCCGTATTGCTGGCCTTTCTTCTTGCCGCCGCTCTTCTTGGGCGTCTTGGGCTTGTTCTTCAGCACGGCCTTGGGCTTCTGGGCATCTATCGGCGTACCGAACACATCCCAGGTCTCCTCCTTGTCCCAGTTCTTCTTGATGTTCACCACCTTGGGATAGTAATATACCAGGTCGGGCTGCAGGCCGTCCTCATAGTCGCCGGTGTCGAACTGGCCGTTGCCGTTATAGTCCTCCACCACACGGGCGTAATACTTGCCCGGCGCCAGGAAGGGGAAGAAAGCCCTGCCGTTCTCCACGTTGGCCAGGCGTATCGGTTTGTCGGAGGCGTCAAGCAGCTCCACAAAGACCGGTATACCCGGGTCGAGACCCGTCATATTGAACGCCAGGGTGCAGTAGTCGCCGGGCGTGAGTGTCGAGAACTCGGTATTGAACGGCAATGTCGTCTTGCCGTATATATCGGTGCCGGCCACCGAGTCTACCTCCAGCTTATATTTCGCGCCGTAATCCCAGGGATAGTCTATGGTCAGGCTGCGGGGCGCCAGGGTATCGGCGGCAGTTATCCTGACACCCTTGGTCAACGGCTCCCATACCGTATCCTTCTGAACCAGCAGATGTATCATCGCCGTGTCAAGCCGGGCCAGCGGCGTGGCCGATTCTATCACCAGCGGCTCGTAGACGGCCTGTTTGCTTTCGCCCAACGACTTGAAGGTAGTGGTGATGCGCGCCAGCGAGTCGGCCGGCGAGATCTTCTCCTTTTTCTTTTTCTTGGGCTTCGGCAGTTTCTTCTTGATGAACTTCAGCGTGTCGGTCACGTCCTGCGGCTCCTTGCCGCGCTCGATGCGGCGGTAGGACACGGCCATGAAGATGGAGTCGCGGCTTGCCAGCTCCGGGTTGAGCCAGAAGGTGATGGAATCACGTTCCTCGCGGCTTTCCATCACGGGCATCGGGCCGTCATAGTCCAGGATGCGCATGTCGGGATAGCGCGTGGCCGGCGCGTTCATCTTCAGGAACAGTTTGTTGGAATCGTTGCGCTCGTACTTGGAGGGGAACTGCACGATGCGGTCGGACACGAACGTGCGGATCAGCACGTCGTTGGGCAGATAGCGCGTGCGCATCCGCTGCTTTACGGTATCCACCTGACCCAGTTCATTATATAATGTATCCACGGCCTCCACCTGTTCTGTGGCGGGCGTGACGGCCACGTCGTAGAAACCCACCTCCTCGCGGTCGCTGCTGAACATGAAGTCGCCGTCGGTGTCCATGATGGCGAACACGCGGTAGTCGCCCGGCGCCAGGCCCCGGATTATGAAGCGTCCGGAGTCGTCGGCCTTGGCCACTCGCAGCAGCGGCGTCTTCATGAACACGGAGTCGTTCTTCATCACCGAGTCGGGATAATTGGGATGCACACCCACCAGGATGCCGGGGCGCGGCTCCAGGTCGCGGGCGCCGAACACACGGCCCGCAATGCGCAGCGAGTCCAGGTCCGGGCCGGTGGAGAACGTGTAGGAAAATCCCTGCAGCTTGTTGTTCTCGTTATTGTCCTCGATGGCGTCGGCGAAATCCACCGTGTACGTCATGTTGGGCAGCAGCGAGTCGAAGCGTATTGTCACATTGCGCCCCTGGCTCTGCACGCGGGGCGGACGGCCGGCAGGCGACACCACCACCTTGGAGAAGGCGTCCTTGACGTTGACCAGCTCGTTGAAAGTCAGCGTCATTTCGGTGCGGGTCACGTCGCGCGACCCCGGTGCCGGATTGGCACGCACCAGATAGGGAGGGTCCTCGTCGCGCGGCCCGCCCGACGGATTGCCCACATTGGCGCAGCCCGCCCAGAACAGACCGCATAACGCACCCAATATTATATGACTTGCTCGTATTTTCATCCTTTTATCCTTTTCGAACGCCAAAAATACATAAAAAGTAGCAGAAAATAAACGGAATTTGTCAATTTTCAACCAAATATTGCCAAAATCTCAAAAATTAGAGGTATATTTGCAAGCTGAAAAAAAGTAGACAGACGCGGAATTCGCGCCCCGGCCCCGCCGGCGCGAGGTTCGTGCCGTGCGTTGATATTTATAAACAACTGTAAATTAAATAAATACAAAATAACAATCAAACAATGCAGAACAAAGGGTTTATAAGCACCATTGCTATTCTGTTGGTTTTGATATGCGGATTTTATCTCAGCTTCTCGATTGTGACGAGCAATTACGAGAAAAAAGCGAAGGAATACGCAGTCCGCATGTCGAAGACCACCGATGAGACGAGCGATGCCTACAAGCAAAGCCTGAAACAATTTAACGACTCCATCGACAAGGAAAAGGTTTACTTAGGCTACACCTACAGCCAGGTACGCCAGATGGAAGTGGGAATGGGCCTTGACCTCAAGGGCGGTATGAACGTGGTCCTTGAGATATCGGTACCTGACCTGTTGCGTCAGTACGCATCGGGCGACGCACAGCTCAAACAGATAGACGACGCGATCCGCAAGGCGGAGGCAGCCGGCGCCAGAAGCAACGAGAAGGACTTCATCTCGCGCGTGGCAGCCAACATCCAGCCGGGCGCAATGTCGGGACTCTTTGTACGCGAAGGCGAGTTCCTGGGCCAGCTCAAGAGCGGCGCCTCCAACGAGGAGGTGACCGAGGCCCTGCAGAAGCAGGTCGACTCGCAGGTGGACGCCGCCTTCAACATCTTCCGCACACGTATCGACCAGTTCGGCGTCGTATCGCCCAACATCCAGAAGCTGCAGGACAAGAACGGCCAGGTGCTTCTCGAGCTTCCGGGCGTCAAGGAGCCGGAGCGCGTCACCGAGCTGCTGAAGTCCAGCGCCAACCTGGAGTTCTACGAGGTCTACAACTATAACGAGATACAGAACGAGCTGGGCCGCCTGGCACAGCTTCTGGCCAACGACACAGTACAGAGCCAGAACCTGTACGCGCTGCTCGGCGGCGTACAGCGCAGCGGCAGCCCCGTTGTCGGCATGGTCACCCCGGCCAACCGCATGCTGGTCGACTCGCTGATGAACACCGAGACGGCCAAGAAGACGCTGCCCGCCGACCTGACCCTGATGTGGAGCGTCAAGCCCGCCGAGTTCCCCCGCACCGACGCCAAGGGTAACGTGATCAAGAAGGCCGACGGCTCCGACATGACCGACGCCTACTGGGAGCTGGTGGCCCTCAAGGGCGACGCAGTGCTGGAGGGCGACGCCATCACTTCGGCAAGCTCCGAATACGACAACATGCAGGGCAACATGGTCAACATGAAGATGAACGACCGCGGCGCCAAGGACTGGGCCACAATCACCCGCAACAACCTGGGCCGCAGCATCGCCATCGTGCTTGACGAGCATGTATACTCCTTCCCCAACGTCAACAGCGAGATCACCGGCGGCTCGTCGCAGATCACCGGCAACTTCACCCCCGAGGAGGCCAACGACCTCAGCAACGTGCTGAAGAGCGGCAAGATGTCGGCCAAGGTCAACGTCGTGTCCAACAACGTGATCGGCCCGAGCCTCGGAGCCGAAGCCATCCAGATGGGCTTCATCTCGTTCATCGTGGCAATCCTGCTGCTGATGGTGCTGATGGTGGCATACTACGGCTGGATCCCCGGTCTGGTGGCCAACGTCGGACTGATGCTGAACCTCTACTTCACAATGGGTATCCTCGCCTCGCTGCAGGCCGTGCTGACGCTGTCCGGTATCGCCGGTATCGTGCTGGCCCTGGGTATGGCGGTCGACGCCAACGTGCTTATCTTCGAGCGCACCAAGGAGGAGCTCAAGACCGGCAAGAAGCTGCGTCAGGCCATCTCCGAGGGTTACTCCAACGCATTCTCGGCTATCTTTGACGGTAACCTCACATCGGTCATCACCGGCGTGATCCTGCTTATCTTCGGTTCTGGTCCCATCAAGGGCTTCGCCACCACGCTGATCATAGGCCTGGTATGCTCGTTCTTCACCGCAGTGTTCCTGACGCGCATCGCCTTCGACCTGATCACCAAGAACGGCCGCAACGCCAACATGACCTTCACCACCGCGCTGAGCCGCAACTTCCTGTCCAACCCCAAGATCAACTTCATGGGCCAGTGGAAGGGCGCCGCAGCAGTCTGGGTGGCACTTATCGCGATCGGCATCGCCAGCCTCGCCATCCGCGGCATGAACCAGGGCATCGACTTCTCCGGAGGCCGCAACTATGTGGTGCAGTTCGACAAGAACGTTGACCGCGCAGCCATCGAGAGCCGCCTGGGCGACCTGTTCCAGCAGAAGGCCAACGACAAGACCGTCTCCACTCAGGTCATCACCATCGACAACCCCTCCAAGCTGCGTATCTCCACCAGCTACAAGATCAACACCGAGTCCGAGAACATCGAGGAAGAAATAGCCGACATCCTGTACGAAGGCCTGCAGCCCGAGCTCACCACCAACGGCAAGGTGATGGACCGCAACGCATTCGCCATCGCCGACGAAAGCCAGGGTATCATCTCCGTCCAGAAGGTAGGTCCCTCCATGGCCGACGACATGAAGCGCGACGCATACTGGGCAGTGGGCATCGCACTGGTATGTATGTTCCTGTACATTCTGCTGCGTTTCCACAACGTGGCCTTCTCGATCGGCGCCCTCTCGGCCGTGGCACTGACATCGTTCCTGATCATCGGCTTCTACTCCGTATGCTGGGGCTTCCTCCCATTCTCCATGGAGGTCGACCAGTCGTTCATCGCCGCCATCCTGACCATCATCGGTTATCAGATTAACGATACCGTGGTTGTGTTCGACCGTGTGCGCGAGATGATGAAGCTCTATCCTAAGGAAGACCGCCTCACCACGTTCAACCGCTCGCTGAACCAGACCCTGAGCCGTACGGTGATGACATCGTTCTCCACCCTGCTGGTGCTGCTGTGCATCTTCTTCCTGGGTGGCGACACGATCCGTTCGTTCACATTCGCCATGATCTTCGGTGTGGTTGCGGGTACATTCTGCTCGATCTACTGCGCCGCCCCGATCGCTTACCGCGTGATGAACGCTCTGGGCAACAAGAAGAACAAGAACAAGAACCAGACGCCGGACGGCAAGCCCGCACTGCAGGGCAACCGCCGCTTCCAGTAATCCGGTCTGCAACCGATAATAAAAGCGTGCCTGGACTCCGGTCCCGGCACGCTTTTTTTCGTCAACGATTGTGCGACTTTTTAATTATTATTGTGCGACGTGGACGTCGCACCTCCAGTCTCCGCGACTGGAATGACGACGTCCACGTCGTCAACACCCGTCAATACACCGTCAATTTAAAATTTTTATGGCGAAATATTTCCTCAATTGTCAAAAGTTGTGTAAATTTGCGAAATTAGTGGGAATACCCGGTTATGGGTACTCCCTCCGGCCATGTCGCGACATGGCGGCCCGACCCGAAATCAACATATAAAAACAAACAAATAATACAGAACATCTATGTGGTTATTCAACTCATCCGTAGGACGTAAGTTTGTGATGGCCCTGACGGGCGCATTCCTGATCGTCTTCGTAACCTTCCACTGTCTGATGAACGCTGTCGCCATCGTATGGCCCGCCGCCTACAACTCCATCTGCGAGTTCCTGGGCGCCAACTGGTATGCGCTGATCGGCTCCCTCGTCATCGCAGTGTTCGTAGTTCTCCACATCGTGTACGCTTCGATTCTGACCATTCAGAACCAGAGGGCACGCGGCAAGCAGGCATACGCCATCTCCAAGCGTCCTGCCACAGTGGAGTGGTCCAGCAAGAACATGTACGTTCTTGGCGTCGTAGTGCTGGCGTTCTTAGTAGTGCACCTGATCCAGTTCTGGGCCAAGATGCAGCTTCAGGAGGTGCGCGGCGTCGACACCGAGTTCCCGCCGGCCGCCGGCACACTGTTCCTGCAGCTCGCTTTCGAGCAGCCCTGGACCCTTATCGTTTACGCCATCGGCTTCATCGCCCTCTGGTTCCACCTCAACCACGGCTTCTGGTCGATGTTCCAGTCGGTGGGCTGGGACAACTCCGTATGGATGCCCCGTCTCAAGAAGATCAGCTGCTGGTGGGTTTCCATCGTGATCCTCCTGTTCCTGGCCGAGGGTGTCGTATTCACCGTACGCGCCCACGACAAGTACTATCTGACCGACGAGACACTGCGCTCGCAGTATAAGGACATGATCGTGCCCATGATCGAGAAGGACTTCGGTCCCGACGCCGCACAGCTCAGCATGAACATCAAGCTCAGCCCCTACGAGAACGTATCGATGGGCCTGCGTCAGATGAACCAGCAGATGAGCCAGCAGGCAGAGCAGCTCAAGAGCCCCGAGGGTCAGCAGTACATGCAGTCCAACCCCGACGCCAAGGACCAGCTCGAGAAACTCGAGAAGCAGCAGAAGTGCATCGAGAACGCCGTCAAGCTCTTTGACTATCTCGAAAGCGCCGACAACAAACCCGCAACCAACATGATGCCCGCCCAGGGCCAACCCAATTAACTATTCCAAGCATTATGGATCAAAACGTAAAAGTAATGGCCCCGGCCGACTCCAAGATACCGGAGGGACCCGTAGCTGAGAAATGGACCAACTACAAGGCGCATCAGAAGCTGGTCAATCCGGCCAACAAGCGCCGTCTTGACATCATAGTTGTGGGCACAGGTCTGGCAGGTGCATCCGCAGCATCCACGCTGGCCGAACTCGGCTTCAACGTGCTGAACTTCTGCATCCAGGACAGCCCCCGCCGCGCCCACTCCATCGCAGCCCAGGGCGGTATCAACGCAGCCAAGAACTATCAGAACGACGGCGACTCCGTATACCGTCTGTTCTACGACACCGTCAAGGGAGGCGACTACCGCGCCCGCGAAGCCAACGTGTACCGTCTGGCCGAAGTGTCGAACAATATCATCGACCAGTGCGTGGCACAGGGCGTGCCCTTCGCACGCGAATACGGCGGCCTGCTGGCCAACCGTTCGTTCGGCGGCGCCCAGGTATCGCGTACATTCTACGCCAAGGGCCAGACCGGCCAGCAGCTGCTGCTCGGCGCATACTCCAGCCTGAACCGTCAGATCCAGGCCGGCAAGGTAAAGAGCTACAACCGCTACGAGATGCACGAGCTGGTGCTGATCAAGGACAAGGACGGCGTGGAGCGCGCACGTGGCATCATCGCCAAGAACCTGGTGACCGGTAAGTTCGAGCGTTTCGCCGCACACGCAGTGGTTATCGCCACCGGCGGATACGGCAACACATACTTCCTTTCCACCAACGCCATGGCCTGCAACTGCTCGGCAGCAATGGCCTGCTACCGCAAGGGCGCATACTTCGCCAACCCCGCGTACGTGCAGATTCACCCCACGTGTATCCCCGTGCACGGCGACAAGCAGTCCAAGCTGACCCTGATGTCCGAGTCGCTGCGTAACGACGGCCGCATCTGGGTGCCCAAGAACATCGAGGACGCCAAGAAGCTGCAGAGCGGCGAGATCAAGGGAAGCGATATCCCCGAACAGGACCGCGACTACTATCTGGAGCGCCGCTACCCGGCATTCGGCAACCTGGTGCCCCGTGACGTTGCATCGCGTGCCGCCAAGGAGCGCTGCGACGCCGGCTACGGTGTCAACAACACCGGCCTGGCCGTGTTCCTCGACTTCTCCGAGGCCATCAACCGCCTGGGCATCGACGTGGTGCGCCAGCGTTACGGCAACCTGTTCGACATGTACGAGGAGATCACCGACGTCAACCCCGGCGAATTCGCCTGCGAGGTGGACGGAGTGAAGTACTACAACCCCATGATGATCTACCCCGCCATCCACTACACCATGGGCGGCATCTGGGTGGACTATGAGCTGCAGACCAGCATCAAGGGACTGTTCGCCATCGGCGAGTGCAACTTCTCCGACCACGGCGCCAACCGTCTGGGCGCATCCGCTCTGATGCAGGGTCTGGCCGACGGTTACTTCGTGCTCCCCTACACCATCCAGAACTACCTGAGCGACCAGATCACCGTTCCCCACTTCAAGACCGACACCCCCGAGTTCGAGGCCGCACAGGCCAAGTGCGAGGCCGAGGAGGAGAAGCTGATGAACATCAAGGGCAACCGCTCGGTTGACTCCATCCACAAGGAGCTGGGCCACATCATGTGGGAATACGTAGGCATGGCCCGAGACAAGGAGGGTCTGGAGAAGGCCATCGACCAGCTGAAGAACCTGCGCAAGACCTTCGAGACCGAACTCTACATCCCGGGCGTGGCCGGCGACGGCATGAACGTGGAGCTGGACAAGGCGTTCCGTCTCCAGGACTTCATCACCATGGGCGAGCTCATCGCTTACGACGCGCTGAACCGCAACGAGTCCTGCGGCGGTCACTTCCGCACCGAGTATCAGACCGAGGAGGGCGAGGCCAAGCGTGACGACAAGGACTACTTCTACGTAGCATGCTGGGCTTACGAGGGCAGCGACAACAAGGCCCCCGAACTCATCAAGGAGCCCCTCGAATACGAAGCAATCAAAGTGCAGACCCGTAACTATAAGTCATAAGAGAAGATGGAAGACAATATAATGAAAGTAAACCTTCGGGTCTGGCGTCAGCGCGGTCCCAAGGAAAAGGGAGAATTCGTGACATACACCGATGTCGAGACCACTCCCGACACATCGTTCCTCGAGACCCTCGACATCCTGAACGAGCGTCTTGTGGAGAACCATGAGGAGCCTATCGTGTTCGACCACGACTGCCGCGAGGGCATCTGCGGCATGTGCTCGCTCTATATCAACGGACATCCCCACGGCCCGGCCACCGGCGCCACCACCTGCCAGCTCTACATGCGTCGCTTCGCCAACGGCGAGACCATCACAGTCGAGCCCTGGCGTTCCGCAGCGTTCCCCGTCATCAAGGACCTGATGGTGGACCGCAACGCCTTCGACAAGATCCAGCAGGCCGGCGGTTACGTATCGTTCAACTGCGGCGGCGCGCAGGACGCCAACGACCTCCCCATCTCCAAGGTGCAGGCCGACGAGGCCATGGATTCCGCCAGCTGCATCGGATGCGGCGCATGTGTCGCAGCCTGCAAGAACGGATCGGCAATGCTGTTCGTCAGCGCAAAGATTTCGCAGCTGTCACGTCTGCCCCAGGGTGCCGTGGAGAAGTACCGCCGCGCCATCGCCATGGTGTCCAAGATGGACGAGCTCGGCTTCGGCAACTGCACCAACACCGGTGCCTGCTCCGCCGAGTGCCCCAAGAACATCAAGATGGCCAACATCGCGCGCATGAACCGCGAATACATCGCAGCCAAGTGCCGCAAATAATCCGGTCGTAACAATCCGGTCGCAATGCGACCGACACACGAGGGCGTGCCCGGAGGCACGCCCTCTTTTTGTTTCCCTTTTTGTTTCCCCATCCGTCTTTTGCCTCCGCTTCTCCTTTTGTTTCCCCATCCGTCTTTTGTTTCCCCATCCGTCTTTTGCCTCCGCTTCGCCTTTTGTTTCAGCATCGAGATTTATCGAAATTCATCCTCTTGCTCCCCCTTTTCAAAAATTATTATCTTTTTGACACATTTTTTGCAATATTAATAATCTTTTGCTAATTTTGCCTTGACATCTATGCTTTCATGTATTATTAATCGATAATTATCTGTTATGAGGCACCCAATATTAACCTGTGTCGCCCTTGCGGCGTCATTGATGTGCGGGCTGTCCGCACAGGCAGTTCCGGCAAAGCCGGGCGTGCTCAAAGTCACCGGCGCCGACGGCACTACGCTGTCCGTGCGCCTTGTGGGCGACGAATACTTCCACCAGTACTTCACCGAAGACGGCTACCCTCTGACAGAGGTGGACGGCAACTTCTATTACTGCGACTACACCGCGCAGGGCAGACTTGTCAACTCGGGCATCAAGGCCACGGAGCCTGCCCTCCGCGACAGCAAGTCATCGGCGTTCCTGACGAAAGTAAGCCTCCCGGATGTGGGCGAACGCGTAAAGGCCTACGCCGAATCGTTGCCGCGCCGCGAGCGCTTCGCCACCCAGCCCGGAGCTACAGCCGGACACGCCCCCGCACGTGAGGCCGACTCCAACGACGGCCCTCCCTACGAGCGCGGCTACGGTCTGTTTCCCGACCTGCGTTTCCCCGCGTACGGCAACCAGAAGGCAATCGTAATCCTGGTGGAATATCAGGACACGAAGTTCAGACTCGACGACCCCCACGACTATTTCTCGCGCATGCTCAACGAACCCGGCTTCAACGACTACGGAGCCACCGGATGCGCCAAGGAATACTTCAGCCTCAACTCCAACGGCAACTTCAACTGCGACTTCGACGTGTTCGGTCCCGTCACGCTGAGCAGGAACATGAGCTATTACGGCGGCAACGACTATAACGGCAACGACCAGCATCCCGCCGACATGGTCAAGGAGGCCTGCGAGCAGCTTGACGACGAGGTGGACTTCTCCGAATACGACCGCAACCACGACGGCGTAGTCGACAACGTGTTCATATTCTACGCCGGCCGCGGCGAGGCTTCGGGCGGCGCAGCCAATACAGTATGGCCCCACAGCTGGAACATGGCCTCGGCAGGTTATCCCAACCTGTACTTCGACGACGTCCGCATCCATACCTACGGATGCTCCAACGAATGGGAAGGCTCCCGTCCCGACGGCGTCGGCACCTTCATCCACGAGTTCAGCCACGTCATGGGCCTGCCCGACCTGTATGCCACAAGCTACTCAGGCGCCTTCACTCCCGGCGCATGGAGCGCCCTGGACTACGGCCCCTACAACAACGACGGCATGACGCCCCCGCTGTACAGTGCCTTCGAACGCTACGCCCTCGGATGGATGGAACCTAAGGAGATGAAGGATCCGGCCAACGCATTCCTGCCTCCCATCTCGCAGAATGTGGCCGGCATAATCCGGACTCAGGATGACACGGAATTCTTCCTGGTGGAGAACCGCCAGCAGACCGGATGGGACGCCTACCTGCCCGGCCACGGAATGCTGGTATGGCACGTAGACTACGACGACTACGTATGGACCCGCAACAAGGTGAACGACTCGTCGAGCCATCAGTACGTGGACTTAGAGGAAGCCGACGGCACCCAGAACGAATACTCCCGCGATGGCGACGCATTCCCCGGCACATCCAACGTCACGGAGTTCACCGCCGACACGCGCCCCGCCCTGAAAGCCTGGAACAGCACGGCCATCGACGTTCCCCTGACCGATATACAGGAGATTGACGGCAACATCCGCCTCAAGATAAGCGGCGGAGGAGCCGACCTCCCGACCCCGCAGATTCTTCAGCCCACCGACATCACCCCCTACGGATTCACCGCAAAATGGAAGGCCAACCCCGTGTACAGCACCCTGCTCTCCGTATTCACCCTCAACGGCGAGCAACGCAATTATGTGGAAGGCTACAACATGCGCGACATGAAGAAGGACTCGCAGTGCATAATCGATGGCCTGAACCCCTCCACCACGTATTACTACAGCGTGACCTACACCAACGGCTGGGGCATATCCGAGGAATCGCAGTCCGCTCAGGCCGTGACCGCCGAACTGAACATCACGTTCTTCGCGCCTGTGGCCCTCGCGGCCACCGACATCGAGTCCGACTCGTTCACCGCCAACTGGGAGAACCTCAAGGATGCCGATTCCTACACCGTTTCGGTCTACACCAAAAAGCTCGGCGACCCGCTGGAGCAGGTGGTGGACTTCACCGGCGGCCTAGCCGGTATGCCCGAAGGCTGGAAGTCCACTTCCGGCTCGACATACTCCATGAAGACATATTCGGGCAATGAAATTCCCTCGCTGCGTATGGCCAAGAGCGGCGACACGCTCACCAGTCCCGAATATCCCGACGGCGTGTCGAAGGTGTCTTACTGGGTATACGGCGCCAACACCGGCGACAAAGACGAGGTGCGCCTCTATGGTTTCATCAACGGCAAATGGGTAGAGATACGCCACGACCTGATTCCGCGCTCCAACGGCAAGACGCTGACCGCCGACAACTTCCCGGCCGGCACTACGCGCATCCGCATCGACTTCATCCGCGAGGGCAAGACCGGTTCGCTCGCGCTCGACGACGTGGTGGTATGGTACGGCAACGAGGCCGAGCCGGTATACCTGGCCGGACTCCGCGACAAGAACGCAGGCACCGACCTGACCCTCAAGGTGACCGGACTGCAGGCCAATACCGCCTATTACTATAAGGTCAAGGGTCATGACGGCAACCTCGTGTCGAAGGAAAGCAACGAGATAGGCGTCAACACAGCCGAAGGCCAGGGCGGTTCCGGCATCATCAGAGTGAGCGCCGCCAACGACAGCTTCAGGGTATCCGGACGCAAGGCATACGCTACGGGCGCCATTACCGTCTACGACCCGACCGGCCGCACCGTGGCCGCAGGCCGCGACTGCGTCGGCCTCCCCGCACCCGGATGCTACATCATCCGCACCCAGAGCGGCACACACAAGATAATCGTGAAGTAAACCGGCACACAATCAGAAGGCCTCGCAGTCGCGCGAGGCCTTTTTTATTTCACAGCGGACAGCCCGCGCCATTATTGCCGGCGCACCGGCCGAACAGGGCGACAGCGACCCGATTCAGTATCGATTTTTTGATATTTCTTACATAAAACGTGATAATTGTCATTCTTCTCGCAATTTTTTTAAAAATTTGTTAGATAAATTAAAAAATTATTGTAATTTTGCCATACGCATGAAACACACATAGACTCTACCTGAGAAATGTGGACTTTTCGGTGCATGTCACATAGCAAACAACTCGCCATAATGAGCGGTATAGGATAGACCCGCAGGCAGCCGCGCAGTCACGTCGCCGGCAATCTGTACACTCTGAATGATTAGAAAAAAGTAAGTAATTAATCATAATGTTTAACTAAAACTAACGTAAGTATGAGAAAACTGACCATCTTAGGTCTGTCATTGCTACTTAGCGTCGGTGCATTCGCCCAAGCGCAGCTTAAAGCGCCATACGCGCAGAAGCAGAGTGCATCGAAGGCAGAACAGACAGAACAGACTCCTGTTTTCCAGACAAAAATCAAGAGCAATACTCGAAGCGTTAGGAATAACGTACCCGGCATCGTGGTACAGAAGTCCGGCACCTCGAGAGCCCTGATTGCCAAGTCTGCGAAATCGAAAGCCAATGCGGCTGTGACGACCGACAAGATCTATGCAGGTATGATTTATCCGCAGGCAATGCTCGGAGCAGGCAAGATCAACGTGACCTCAGGTGCCTACACTCCTATCGTAAAGGCAGCGGCAGGTGCACATTCAGTAGGCGTAAATCCCGATCTGAGCGAGATTTATCTGATTTCCTACAATTCCTCAAGCACTGGCGTGAGCTCCATCAGCGTCGGCGCATACGACCTGACGACAGGCGCAGTCAAGAGATCCCGCACAATCAGTTCGCAGGAAGAATTCGATGTATTCATCCAGCGTGGTGCATACGACCCCGTGGACAATGCGTTCTACGGATTCTGCAACAACGGATGGGCCAAACTTGACTGCAACACTCTGGAATCCTCTCTGTTAAAGGCCTACGACAGTGTGTCGGAAATAATGTTCAGCGGTTACACCTACAACAGCAACACCGGAACCATCGTAGCCGGAAAGTTCTACACAACAGGAACAAGCCAGCTGTACACAATCGACAAGGCTACCGGTGCGGGCACAAAGCTGGCTGACGTCAACGTGACAAGCCAGTACATCGGAGGTTTCGGTTATGACTACAGCAGCAACAGCTACCTGTACAACCCCAATGACGATTACGTTTCCGAAATCGTATCCATCGACGCCAACACATACGCAGTGACCACACTGTGCGAACTGGCCGGTGCTCCCGAGACCGCATGCATCTATGTCGACGAGGTCAAGCCTGCGGATCCTCTGGCTCCCATGGCTCCCGATTTCGTACGCGCCACGTTCCCCAACGGGTCGTACAGCGGAACCGTCACCTTCACCCTGCCGGTCAAGAACATCAGCAAGACCGACCTCAGCGGTCAGGTCGCATACGTCATCAAGGCTAACGGCGAAGAAATCGCATCGGGAAGCGCGGCTCCCGGCGCCGAGGTTTCCTCGAATTATTCCGCCACCGCCTCGGGCGAAGTCACTTTCTCCTGTGTCGCTTCACAGGGCACGCACGTTGGCAAGGCCGCTTCCGAAGTCATCTATATCGGCAACGACACTCCCGCCGCTCCCAAGAATGTGAAGCTGACTCCCATCACCGTATCCTGGGACGCCGTCACGACCGGCGCCCACAACGGCTATATCGACGCAGCCAAGGTTACATACACCGTTAAGATCAACGGCGATATCGTAGCCGAGGGCATCACGGCAACTTCCTGCAAGACCAATCTTCCCGTCAATGTCGAGATCAAGAACTATGTCGCCGAAGTAACCGCCACCTGCAACGGCCTGACCAGCGCAGCCGGATCTTCCAACGACATCATGTTCGGACAGCCTTTCAATGTGCCGGCATCATTCGAGCCCGGCTTAGATCAGGCCGACCTCTTCACCATCATCGACAACAACAACGACGGCAAGGTATGGACGTTCACTCCCGCAACCAATTCGGCCCCCAACTGCTTCAAGATTTCGTACAACACACGTCTTGACATGGACGATTATCTGATTCTGCCTCCCGTCAAGATCACCGAGACGGCGAGATTGCACAGATTCTCGTTTGACGCATGGGCCGGCAGTTCTTCCTTCCCGGAGAAAGTAGAGGTATGGATCGGCCGCGAGAACACTGCCGAAGCCATGACGACCAAGATCATCGACACCACGGTGCTCGATACAAGGGACGTCAAGAACCTCAGCGCATACTTCCAGTTCCCCGAGACCGGCAAATGGTATGTCGCAGTCAAGGGAGTGTCCGACAAAGACCAGCTCAGTCTTAGTGCCGGCAACTTCAGGATTGAGGTGTCGGATGTCGCCGTCAACGGACCGGCAGCTGTCGAGAATCTGACAGCCACAGCGGCTACCGAGGGCGCACTGAAGGCCACCGTCAAGTTCAACCTGCCTACCAAGGACAACAACGGCGTCGCACTGACCGGCAATGTGACCGCAACAGTCGAAACCGAAGTTGACTGCAAGACCGTATCCGGAGCCGCCGGTTCCGCTCAGAGCGTAGAGGTTACGACAATCCAGGGCGACAACGAAATAACCGTTCAGTCCATGCAGGGCGATGTAATGGGATTCCCCGTCTCCACGACTGTTTACACAGGCGTAGACGCTCCGGGTGCCGTCAACAACTTCACGATGACTCCTACGGAGGACAACTACGGCGTATCCATTAAGTTCGACGCTCCCGAAACAGGCGCCAACGGCGGCTACATCAATAAGGACGGACTTCAGTACGCGCTCTATCAGTACGTTCAGGTAGGTGAGTTCTTCGGCTTCCCGATTATGGCATGGCAAAAGGTCACCGACATTGACGGCACATCGTTTGAAGGCACTCTGCTTTCCGAAGGCACCGCACTGGCATCGTACACTCTTGGTATCGCAGCATCCAACGTCGCCGGCGACGGCGAGGTATACGGATCTTCCGTATTACTCGGCAAGCCGCACGACATGCCTGTCATCGAGGATATCTCCAAGGGCACCATCACGTACCAGCCTCTGATGGTTAACGATCAGGGAGGCATGGAGTACAATTATCTGACCGCAGAAGCCCTTGAGGAAATCAATCCCGCATACGCGACAGACGGAGCCGCCATCATCGCACAGGGCGGCGACGATCAGTTCGGCTACTGGACCCTGCCTACCGTCTCCACCAAGGGTGCCAACAAGGCCGCCCTCGATATCAGCTACTATGTAGGAGCCTGCAAGAACGTGACGGTTTACGCCGAGGCTTACGGCACGGGCCGCGTGGAACTCTTCAGCGAGGCCGACCTGTTCGGCTACGGTCAGGAAGGATTCCAGACACTGCCCATCCAGCTCCCCGCTCAGTTCCAGGATAAGAATTGGGTCAACATCACGATCCGCTGCGACTTCTCCGACGAGAAGAGCGACTTCGTATGGAACGGCTACAAGATGATCAACATGGTACAGAAGGATATGGCCGCAGTTGATGTCAAGGCTCCCAAGAAGGTTGCCACAGGTGCTGACTACGATGTGACCGTGAATGTAGCCAATTACGGTCTGAGCGCAGCCAACGCCTACAATGTGGAACTCTATGCCAACGGCGAGAAGGTAGCGGAGAAGGCTGGTGCCGAACTCGCATCCTACGCCGAAGCACAGGTTGTATTCGCACAGACGATGTCGCCCATCGCGACAGAGGATATCAACTATACTGCCAAGATCGTTCAGGCCGGTGACGCCAACACCGCCAACAACGAGACGGCTGTCGTAGCCGTATCTCCCAAGCAGTCGGCACTGCCCGGCGCTACCGAACTGACAGCAGCCAACAGCGAGAACTCCGTGGCCCTGACATGGAACGAGCCCGACCTGACGGCTGTCACCCCCGATCCCATCACCGATGACTTCGAGAGCGGAGACGCATTCGCAGCCGAATACGGCGACTGGGTATTCGTTGACCTTGACGAAGAGGCTGTAGGCGGATTCCAGGGCACTGACATCCCCGGCATCACAATCGGTGAGACCACGGGTAGCTTCTGGATCTGGGATCAGAGCCAGCTCGGCAACCAGTCATTCGCAGCCCACAGCGGCACGAAGTATCTGTTCTCCCTGTTCAGCTATCAGGACAACCAGGTTGACGACTGGGCGATTTCGCCCCAGCTTTACGGTGGCGAGCAGACTGTATCCTTCTGGGCACGCAGCTACTCCGCTGATTATCCCGAAAAGATAGAGGTTTACTACAGCACAGGCAGCACCGATCCCAAGGACTTCGTCCTGATCGAAGACTCGAAGGTAGACGTACTTCCTGCTGAATGGAACGAATATTCCGTAGATCTGCCCGAGGGCGCCACACGCTTCGCCATCCGCAGCTATGCCGCCGGCAGCTTCATGCTGATGGTAGACGATGTCACCTATACTCCCGCAGCCGCATTCTCCGGCGAAATCTCGCTGAAGGGCTACGATGTATATCGTGACGGCGTGAAACTGAACGACGCTCCCGTCGAGAATACCGAATACGCTGACGCCAACGTCGTAGAGGGCACCGAATACAAGTATGTTGTAGTCGCACTGTTCGACGAAGGCACAGGCCGCGTATCCAACACCGCCAAGATCAAGTTCGAGAAGGAGTCCGGTCTTGAGAGCCTCGGCGCAGCCAAGGCCATCGCAACCGCCAAGAACACCATCATCGTCCGCGGCTTCGCAGGCGAGAAGGTGATCGTAAGCTCTGCCGACGGTAAGGTCATCGCCAACGGCGAGGCTTCCGAAATCAGCAGCATCTCCGTTCCCGCAGGCGTTTACGTAGTGAAGGCCGGCAACAAGAGCGTGAAGGTAGTCGTTAAGTAAGCGATCCCCTTAATCCCTATACGAAAGGCCCCGCCATCCGGCGAGGCCTTTTTCCGTTGATAGACAGGAGAACAGCTATTTGGTTTAGACAGGAGAACTATGTGTTCTCCTGTCTGAATTATTTCCGGTCTTTGAGCAGATCGCGGATCTCGGTCAGCAGTTTCTCCTCGCCGGTGGGCTCGGGTGCGGGCGCCGGAGCGGCCTCGACCTCCTTCTCCTTCTTCATGAACTTCATGGTGACGCGCAGGGCGACAAAGATGGAGAGGGCGATGATCAGGAAGTCCACGATGTTCTGTATGAACATACCGTAATTGATGGCCACTTCCTCCACCGCAGCCTTGCCTAAGGCCGCGTCGGCAGGCTCGGCATGATGGATGACATACTTCATGTTCTCGAAGCCCGTGTTGCCCGTGCAGATGGTGATTACCGGCATGATGATGTCGTCCACCAGCGAACTGACTATCTTGCCGAACGCGCCGCCCACGATTACGCCGACGGCCATGTCGATCACATTGCCCTTCAAGGCGAACGCCTTGAAATCCTGAATGAATTTTCCCATAGTTATCTATAATTATGTTAGTAATGTCAACAATATAAGGCGAGAGACATGGTCTCCGACCAAGCCGAGCTTCGCTTATCCTCACCCCACGAAGGCCGGTGCCAGCTGATGCTGTCCCCGTCCATCGTGGGGTTAATGAGAAACAGCCTCTCCGAGGCAAGACCGGCACTCATTTGCATCCACCAATCCCAGTAAGGCAATGAGACTGGTCCAGCACGCTGGATAGAAGCAGATACCGGATGTCAGATCCCGAAACCTGCCTCGGAGAGACTGTTTCTCAATAACCCTACGATGGGTGAAAGGAGCGAAGCGACCGCACACCCATCGTGGGGTAAGGCATATACCCGACAGCTTGGTCGGAGACCATGTCTCTGTACTGCCCGATACCTGACATAAGTTATAACGATTGGGGGCCGGGATTGTTAATTTTAATCAAGGCTGCAATTAATTGTCTAAACATACGGCAAATTTGCGAAAAATTTCTTAATTTTGCAATCTAAAAGGCAACCTATCAGCAATGAAGGCATTTTAATATTAGCAGGAGTGTATCAGATGGCTCTGATAACTCTGACAAAACAAGATTAAGGATTAAAACCCAAATATAAACAAAATACAAATCAACCCAAATTTTAAATACACCAAGCAATGACAAAGATTGGTATTAACGGATTCGGTCGTATCGGCCGTTTCGTATTCCGCGCCAGCACAAAGCGCGATGACCTCGAAGTAGTGGCAATCAACGACCTTCTCCCTGTAGACTACATGGCCTATATGCTGAAGTACGACACGATGCACGGACGTTTCGATGGCACCGTAGAGGCTGACATGGAGAAGAACGAGCTGATCGTAAACGGCAAGCACATCCGCGTTACCGCATGCCGCGACCCGAAGGAGATCAACTGGGGTGCTGTAGGTGCTGAGTACGTTGTAGAGTCCACAGGTCTGTTCCTGACTCAGGAGAAGGCTCAGGCTCACATCGAGGCAGGTGCCAAGTATGTTGTTATGTCAGCTCCCTCCAAGGACGCTACTCCCATGTTCGTAGTTGGTGTCAACGAGAACACATACGCCGGCCAGCAGTTCGTTTCGAACGCTTCCTGCACCACCAACTGTCTCGCTCCCATCGCCAAGGTTCTGAACGACAAGTTCGGCATCGTTGAGGGTCTGATGACTACCGTTCACTCCACAACAGCCACACAGAAGACTGTTGACGGTCCCTCGATGAAGGACTGGCGTGGTGGCCGTGCCGCTTCCGGCAACATCATCCCCTCCACCACAGGTGCCGCCAAGGCTGTCGGCAAGGTTATCCCCGAGCTGAACGGCAAGCTGACAGGTATCTCCATGCGTGTCCCCACTCTGGACGTATCTGTTGTCGACCTGACCGCCAACCTGGCTAAGCCCGCTACCAAAGAGGATATCTGCGCTGCCATGAAGGAGGCTTCCGAGACCTACCTGAAGGGTGTGCTCGGCTACACCGAGGACGCTGTGGTTAGCTCCGACTTCCTGGGCTGCCCCCTGACCTCCATCTTCGACGCTAACGCCGGCGTTTACTTGACCGACAAGTTCGTCAAGGTGATCAGCTGGTATGACAACGAGATCGGCTACTCCAACAAGGTGCTCGACCTCATCGCCCACATGAAGAAGGTTAACGGCTAATCCCCGTTCACATCGTAACAAAAGAGGCTGTCTAACAACGAAAGTTAGGCAGTCTCTATTTTATACACAAAATC
>ERZ791865.529-NODE-529-length-54466-cov-16.689842_pt1 | contig 54466 bp, 47 predicted proteins | sample MGYA00509942_ERZ791865 | MGnify/ENA primary metagenome ERZ791865 (study PRJEB30046, sample SAMN00792098) | human gut metagenome | study: EMG produced TPA metagenomics assembly of the A metagenome-wide association study of gut microbiota in type 2...
GCAAAGATCGAGCGAAAAAAGATACTAGGCAACGGGGATTTTATCGGGGGCTTACGTTATAGGGCTAACAATGGCACTTTCTGGGAAGCAGAATTGTTTTCGGCCCTTTAAGGACAAGCGGAATAGAACAACGGGAAAGCTATACAACTCATGAAGAATAATATGCGTTTCATAATCGAATCAAACTTATAAAGAGAAACTAAACTCAAATACAAAATATTTAATCAAGACTTACTATATTTCCTAAAAGCAGATACAGCTTGAAATATACCATAAGCAATTGCTATCTTACCCAATAGAAAAGCAACAGTACCTCCTATTAGTCTCAAAACAGATCGAGTATCATTATAAAAATCCGACAATTCTTCCAATCCATCCGGAAGCCACAAATATTGAATAGCAGTACTCCAATAATTATGATTAGCTAACAGATAAATACAATTGCTTTCCCAAGGAAATGCCACACCATCTTTAGCCATGACGAAGAAAGCATAGAATAATTGCCAAACTACAACAGTAAATAGAACTCCGGTAGTCCAACTGAGTCCGTGATTATTAGAAAACTTATTCAGTTTCAATAATAAAATATCACTTACTGATCGTAAACTCAATTTCAGAGATTTAGTATATGCATTCATCTCATAAGACTTGAATATCAGTGCTTGAGGGCGGTCCATATTTCCTTCCATACAATATTTCAATTGCCTAAAAACTTCCCGCTGTTTCTTCCAATACTGCGAATCCTTATCACCAGATTGAGCATTAAGCTTTTTAATATCAAACCACGTTATACTGGTAGTTATTATATTGGTTAATATACTCCCTTCAACAGTAATTTTATCGAATGAATCAAGATTGGTATTCAAGAAAGACGTACACCCGAGATTTGAGCCCATAACATTCAATTCAGAACCGGATTTACTATCTGATTGGAATGCTTGGAATATGACTGAAGAATTATTGATAAATGATTTAAAATGCAATTTATGGGCCGTTACATTGTTAAATTGAATATTTGTATCATAGTTAATACCTTCAAGCAATAAAGTATCAGTAATATCAAAATCTTCAAATATAATATCACCAGCCAAATCCTTACTTGGAACTATCTGCACGTTCTCACAAAACAATCTTTCGTCTTGAATATCACTTTTGATTATTAGCCCTTCTGAAAGTTTAGGGTTCTTTATGTATACATTATTCAAGCTTCCTCTTTGAGGATTAGCTTTATCACCCTTGATTATTTTCACTTTCTTCTTAAACTCCCCACCAATTATACTTAGGCGATCACACTTTACTGCAATAATATTAAATTCATCATTATAAGTCCCATCATTAAATATAATACTATCAACTTTTGCTCCCCACAAATAAACATTTTCATCAATAACACTTTCTCTAAAGAGGTAGTTTGAAGCGGAGACGGCCTGGAACCTAATCTTTCCTTGCACCTTAGAATTTGACAAAGAAAATCCAATAGCTGGTATTTGAATATTACTTAACATTATAGAGCCACTAACTGTAGTAAAATCAAGAGTAAAACCATTTTGATTACATATAATAAAATCCACACATATACCTTTAGTAACAGTAGTATTATCAATTAGGATTCCTCTTTCAAATATTGATGGTCTATGATTAAGGCCTCTGACAACAATTCCACAAGTAGTACAGTTTCTAATTATTAGAGAATTAGAAATATCGTTTGCTAAAACATCATTGACATCCTCCCTTGTCCTACAACCAATGATACAAAGTTTTTCATCGAAAATGCAATTTTCAAAAACAACCCAACTACCCAAAACAGTTTCTTCAAAAACTACGGACCGCTTAAAATGGCAATTCACAAACTTGAAGCTATGATAACTGCTACCACTATAATTGACATCTTCGTCAAATTCCTGACCTTTACAAGAAACTATATCACTCATAAAATTACTTTTTTAATAGAGTTCTGTCTTTACTCTCTATTTACAAAAGTAGTATTTTAGCGGAAGTAATCACAAAAACATCACTGATTTTTTGGGTCAAAAAGTGTAATTAACAACTCAACAGAAATATAATTTAAAGAGGCAACCGGATTTAAAATCCGACTACCTCTTCCTTATCAATTCGTCATCACAAAATTATCCTTAATCTAAAACAACTCCTTGACTATTGTCCTATCCAGCGTACGAGCATAATGCCGTGTCATTTGAAGATTAGTGTGACTGAGCATCATCGCCACACATTCCATCGATATCCCATTGGCAAGCGCATAAGTCGCAAAAGTATGTCTGGAAAGGTGCGTGGTTATCATCTTGTTAATTTCGCAAATATCTCCCAATTCTTTCAGGCACGCATTCATCTTCTGATTGTACATTACCGGTAATAGTACATCATGTACAAGACTAAGTTTATCGTCTGCATACTTTTCAAGGATTCTCAAAAGAATATCCCTGAGTGGAATCTTGCACATGATTTTTGTTTTCTGCCGGATTTTCCGAATCCACTTCACTCCATTGGAGCCTACCACTATATCCAATGCTTTAAGTTGCTTAACATCCGAAAAGACAAGGCCTGTGTAGCAACAAAAAAAAAGTATCACACACCTGGACCAACCGGGATATTACAATTTCTTTGCTGAGTATTTTCTGAATTTCAGAATCTTCAAGGAAATTGCGGCCTACTGCCTCAAGCGTGAATTTATATTCAACGAAAAGGTCTTTCTTTAACCATCCTTTTGCCAGGGAAAGAAGGATAATCTTTTTGAAGTTCTTCAGATATTTAGTCGAAGTATTGTGACTACACCCTTTCTTTGTCAATAACCAAACGCAACTATATACTTTATTGTACCAACGATTGTGTATAATGATTGGTTGGACTTTAATGTGCCAATCTGCGCCTTAGCAGATTGGTATTATTAAAACCACATCAGTCGTTATCAGAATCATTTTTTTCCTTTGTAGCTTCTATTGTCGTATTCAATAATTCCACCAATATCTTTTTCAATGAATCTTCTAATGAATCATTCAGTTTTTGGCTTAAAGTTTCCATAAATTATTCGCTTTTTTGATTAATACAATATGTATCAATATGCTTAAATTAAAGATATTCATTATCTTGATTTCTCTAAAAAAGAATTATCTTTGCAAATATAAAGCGTATTGATAATTAACATTTCAAAATTAAGTTTGTATGTCAAAGCCTATAAAAGATTTTCTGCAGAACTCAATAAAAAGCCTTTCACCTGATAATTTCAGGGAGCTTATTAGCCTATTCCAAATAGAATATTGGAATGCAACAGAAGTTATTGGAGTAGATGGAGCAAATGATGGAGGAAATGATTTGAAAATTTTTGAAGGGAAGAATCCCGTGAAAAAATGTATTCAATTAACAACTCAGAAATTAATTGATAGAAAAATAAAAGAGGATATTCAAAAAGCTAATGATAACATAAATAAATACGGATATTCAAATTCTTTCGAATTTTATTGGAGTCAAGCTATGTCAGAAGATAAAATAAATGAATATCAAGATTTCGCAAGAAAAAATTACGGTATTGACCTCAAAGTATATGATGCAAAAATACTCTCAAGTATAAATTGCAATTCAGTAAAGAAATATATTTATGAACTATATGGACAAATTGGTACTTCTGATAAAATAGTTATAGATAAATCAACTAAAATATTATACGATTTATTATCCATTGGTAATAATACTACAGATATAAAAACTAACTTAATCCATTCATTTATAGTTTTCTTTATACATGAAAAAGAGAAAGCTAACATATCTGAAATTTGTAAGTACATTAAAGAGAATCTTAATCCGTTGATAGACGATACATTTATTGTTGAGCAAATAAATTATTTGCGCACTAATAAAAGACTGATTACCTCAAAAGAGAATAGACAAATAGTAGAACTATCAGATGTTGAAAAAGAATTAATAGTTGATCTAACGACACAAGCTAATATAACTCAATCTGAATTCGAGACAAAGTTTATTGATATTTTGAAATTATATAATCAAGAACAATATTTTGAATCATATTACAAATATGTTGAAGAGTTATATAAATCACATTATAAATTTGATATTGACGAAAGTGAAAATAATATAGAATATTCAGATGGAACAAATGTCGTCTTTCATAATTTTCAATCATTTGTTGCTAAAACTCTAAATGATAAGACTTTAAGTCAAGAGCTTGTTCTCAAAATACGAGATTTGTGTTCCAATAGTAATCATATAAATAAAATATGCGCAACCGCATCATTTACAAGCTTATATAAATCAAATAAACTTGAGAATTACCTAAACCAATCAAATAGAAACTTGTATTTAGATACTCCGCTTATTGTTTTTCTGCTTTGTTTCTATTATGGAGATTTTGAAGAAGAATGGAATGATCCTTTTTATAAGGCAACTACTAATCTTATTCTCGCTTGTGATAACTTATCAGACAGAATTGAAATATCAACAATGTATGATTACCTAAAAGAAGTAGCCGGTGAACTCAAAAAAGCTCTTAAAACATCATATTTCTTTGAGTTTGATTTTATTAGCGATTTAGGTGAAACTAAAAATTCGTTTATTAATTTCTATAAATACCTTAAAGAAAATAACTTATTTGACGAAAAAGATAATATAACAGATTTTACAGACTTTGTTCTTTCTATGGGATTTGAAAATATAGATCCTGATAGTTCTAGTTTTATTGAAGACACTGCTTTATGTGTAAAAGAGATATTAGAACACATGAATATTGATACTATATTCCATAAACAATATGATGATTTTGAGATATTAAAACGAGAATATGAAATCTCATTAATGACACAAAGCAAGATAAAAAGTAACACTGCTGCCGATAATGATTTAAGAGTTATTCGGTACATAGCGGATAAGGAAAATAGTAGACGTAATCGAGATGGATATTACGATCAAATTCTTGTCACTTGGGATAATACATTCTATGACTTCAGAAAGGAACTCATAAAAAAACATACTGATAAATATTCTTTTTTTCATATATACAACCCTCCTAGATTGTTGAATAAAATAAGTCTAGAAAAGTTTAATATTAATTCAGAAATCATCTCTAATGATATCTTTGCTTATGCAGATGCTAATTATAATATATCATCAAAAGTAAGAACTTTATTGGAAATGATAGCTCCAATAATCGGAAAGTCTGCAAAGAAAAATCTTAAATTAATTAAAGAATTAAGTGTCATTAGAAAGAAGGAAATAGAAGAACAATCAACAGAATTAGATATTGATAATATAAGAAATTTGCCAGTTGAAGAGTTATTTATGGATATTGTTAATTATTATCAATCCCCAGATTCCAAAAATTCTTTCATCGATTTTACTTCATTTTTTTGCAATGAAATAAATAATGATTTGATAATTGACATATTTCGAGATAGTATGAAGATGATTAATAACGAAAAAAACAAAAAGGATACTTTGTATAAACTCCATAAATATCTTGATGAAATGATTGAAAAGTCTAAAATGGTGGAACTCGCAAAAAGAGAATAAAAATGGGAGGTAAAAGACTAGATTCACCGAAGAACCCTACTAAAATATTAGCAATATGAAAAAAAAGGCATGCCAGTTTCCCAGCATGCCCTATTAATCTTTGATATGTAATTCGATTACCTATGGCATAGCGCAAACTCCGTTGAGATTTGCTGTAACTACGTTGCCCGATTCATCTTTTATTTGTTCGGGAGTAGTCCAATTTATGCCATCGGTAGATGTAGCAACATAACCATCACTGGTCACTGCAATAAATTTTCCGTTACTAAACACAACACTTCTCCAATTTTTCTTAGATACAAAGGTGGATGGGACTTCCCAAGTTTCACCACCATCTGTTGAGCATGCTATTATTCCCTTCGTGCCAACCATTACAAATATTCCATTACCAAATACTATTCCATAGAAGATATATCCTCCAATGAGACATTGGTGCTGTTTCATTGCCCACGTAATGCCATCACTAGATGTAAGTACCCATCCACCACCTAATCCTGTTACATATTTACCGTCCCCATAAGTTATATCTTGTGGCTCGTAAACATATGAGTTTTGCCATCTTCTTGTCCATGTTGTACCATTAGTAGATGTTGAAATCTGTGCAGCACCAACCGCTATAAATATTCCATTGCAAAATCTGACTGCATTATAATGTCTATTATCAATATGAGGAAGTTTGTTGCTTTGTTTTGTCCAGTTAATACCATCTGTAGAAGTCATGACATTACAGGGGGCATACCAATCTATTGCTACAAATTTTCCTTTCCCAAATGCAACAGACAACCAATCATTCGCACCTGTAATAGTTTTGGGTGAATCCCAAGTAATTCCATCAACCGACGAAGTCACATAACCACCATCGCCTACGACTGCATATTTTCCATTCCCATAAGCAATTCCATTCCATGTATTTGTTCCTATTACCATACTTGTATCTCCTATTTTAAAGCTAATAATATCATTGGTTGATGGTGGACCAACAGGCTCATTGGGTTCTTCCGGTTGTTCAATTGGAGGTTTGATGGGTTCATATTCATCTTGTTCTTTATCACAACCAACCACTACTCCTGTACACAGCACCATCATACAAAAGACTTTTGTTTTCATATTACTTTTTATATATCCCGCAACCAATGGGATGAGATGTTTTTTAAGAAAGTGAGTTGCTTCCCAATGGCACTTTCTTACCTTCGATTATACTTGACTTTTAATAATATTGCCACTAGCATCAACAACAATGAATCTGAAAGGCATTATTATATCATCTTCCATTACCAATTGATTGGTAGCATAAGCCCCTGTTACAGTAAGACCTACAGTTTCTATTTCACTCCTTGTCGGACATCTAGTTAGTTCCGAACTAAATGCACCAGCTTTGAGCGTATTACAAAACGTTCTTGTTGCAATTTTACCCATAGTTTTCTCCTTTCTTTAATGATTAATATTTGATATATGTATTACAGTCTTTTAGAGAAGAGTTTCCGGAGTTTTGTATTTTGGAGCATCGAATGAGTAGATACAAGAAAAGGGCACAAACACACTCTCTCTTTATTTGTTAGTTAGGCTCTGGTAAGCCTTGAAGCTCAAATAAGAAAAAGCAGTCTGCGCCCTTAGATAAGGGTACAAACTATGCTTAGACTTATTATTCGGAGCTTCATTTTAAATTTACCAGATTTAACTAACTCAAATAATCGTCTGCAAGTTATGCAATATGTCTTTTAATAGAAATGTCTATCTTTTAATACCTCCTTTTTAATTGGTTTGCGTACAAAGTAAAGAAAAAAGGAGGAAACAGACAAAAATACTAAAGACTATATCGCAGACTGCCTATATAATTGTTTCTTAGTTTGATTCCCACGTCCATTCCGGTTTCATCAACAATTCACCATAATACATTCTTTCTGTAACTCCTTGCAAGAACAGGTTGAACCGTAATCCGTCAGAAATATCACGAGTATTGTAGCGGAATACGAACTCTTTGCAATACTTCGGTAGATGTTTCTTGCTCACCATGTGGTAAATACCAAGAATACCTCGTTTGATGTGGCTCCAGAACCCTTCAATTGAATTGGTATGAAATCCATCTACGCAATAGATTTTTTCACTATGAGGAATTACTTTATGAATGTAGTTATCTGATAATTTGTTATAGCTTGAAAGGCCATCCGTTATAACAGTAGAGCCTTTCTTTACACGTTCGTCAATAATAGGTAATAGAGTTTCTGCTTTTGCGTTAGGTACTACTTGAGCATAGACTTTTCCACCAGAAACCATCCCGAAGACAGGCGTTTTTTCTTTGAGACTTCGACCTTGTGTTCCATTACCGAAACTTCTACTTTTACCACCTACATAGGTTTCATCGGCTTGCGTCATATCATCGAAGTTGGCATCATCGTCCTTCATGTTCTTGCGAATACGTTGTAACATAAACCAAGCAGTTTTTTGCGTTACTTCAATATCCTTGGCCAATTGGACGCTACTTATTCCTTTCTTATGAGATAGAAAAATATAAATAGCATAGAACCATTTCTCTAATGGAAGATTAGAATCCTCAAACATAGTGCCGATGCGAACCGCAAAACGTTTTCTACAGTCTTTACACTTGTACAAACCTTCAAACTTTCCATTTTTAGTCAGTTTGTAATGATACTTAGAGATAGAACCGCAATGCGGGCAAACGGGTTCTCCACCCCATCGCATATCTTCTAGGTACTGTCTACAATCGTCTTCGGTATGAAGAGTCTTCATCATTTGGAGTAGAGAGTTGAATGGATTCATGTGTACAATTATTGATTAATAGAGAAATTGTACACGCAATGGGAAGATAATTTCAGTTTTGGAGAAGAATCTTAAGAATAAATGAAAAATAATTCGTGAAAGCCTAGGAATAGGCTTATTGATAACTTTGCCACAGTAAAGTAACTTTTTCTTTGTAGACAAAGAAAAATACATATTATATCAATTAAAAAAGTGAATAATTCATGGAAACTTTAAGCCAGAAACTCAATGAATCATTAGGTGATTCATTGAAAGAGACATTAGAAGAATTATTGAATACTACGATAGAAGATTCAAAAGAAGAAAATGATTCTGATAACGACTGATGTGGATTCAACAATGCCAATCTGCTAATGCGCAGATTGGCACATTAAAGTCCAACCAATCATTATACACAATCGTTGGTACAATAAAGTATATAGTTGCGTAACCAAAACATATAGTCTTTAACGAACTGCTGAGACATTCCACTCAGAAAAAAACTTTTTCGGTAAGTGTCCCAAACAAAGTCCTGTACATGTTGCAGAGTTGTCTCATAACGCTGTGCTGTTGCAGTAGCCATACTAATTCCAACAAGTTTCTTACACTTATCATTATGTTCACGAAAGACATCGAATAAACTACAATTTCCGAATCACGTTGAATTTTCAGAATACTCCCATTGATCACATCAAGGTATAGGTTCAATTCCTTCCCCTCACGTTTTTTTGTCCACAGCTCTGCCTTTATCGACATCCCAAAGTTGGGGTAAAATCGTTTTCTTTATTGATACATCCGCACGAACACCGTTTACAGTAATCCTCATAAGAATCGGCGCCTCACCATGCCGATTCAACTTTATCCTACGAATGTAGAATAGGAGGCTAAAAGTTACTCTTTCCATCTTTCTTTAGTTCTTTAATTTCACATTGCAAAATCACTAAATCAGAAGCAATTCAACAGCCCGCAAAATATTGAAAAAACAAAGAATTACAATCTCATTCAGTGACAAAAAAATACAGAATAAAAAGGATTGGGTTAAATTACATCGTTTGATAGTTGGGAATACATAATTATATGCTTCGTTTTGATAACATTCAACTTTCAAAAACAAGATTTAAGTATAAAACCTAAATCCTGAAACTTCTTAATTACACAAAATTTTGGAAAGAGTCACGTAAAATCTGTACAATATTTAATACTACAACAGTTTCTTTACAAATAAAATCAACACCAAATTGAGCTTTCTTAAGCTCCATCTATTTTCAATACATGAAGCTTAAGATGTAAAAGTCTAATCTATCTTTGATATAAGTATAGCCAAATCATTACTCAATTTTTCATCTGTAATCTTGGCATATAGTTGAGTAGTTTTTATATTAGTGTGTCCTAAAACCTTAGATAGGCTCTCAATAGGCACACCGTTTGCCAAGCAAACAGTCGTTGCCATCGTATGCCGAGCAACATGAAAGGTTAGATTTTTATGAATACCACATACATCAGCAATCTCTTTTAAATAAGCATTTACTTTTTGGTTACTCGGAACCGGAAACAAATAAGTCGAATCAGGATTATCATATTTTGAAATTAAACTTTTAGGAAGATTAAACAGACGCACATTTGTTGTTTCACCACTTTTATTACGGTTCATACGCAACCATAAATTTCCGTCGTGAGCAATATACAAATGTTCTTTGGATAAATTCTTTATATCTATATAAGATAAGCCTGTAAACGATGAAAAAACAAAAAGGTCTCTGATTAACTCCAACCGCTTAATATCAAAATTCTTCTCTATGATTTTTTGAAGCTCTTCTTTAGTCAAATATCCTCTATCCACCTTTTGTAGTTTGATCTGATACTCTAAGAATGGATTCTTTATTATATAACCATTATTTAAAGCAAGGATAATTATTCGTTTGAAAAACTGTAAAAACTTAGCAGTTGTATTGTGTGCACAATGCGCCGTAACACGTAAGTAAACCTCAAATCCACAAATAAATGCATGATTAATATTTTCCAGAATTATATCTTCTAAGCATTTAGTTCGAAGATAGCCCTGTAGATGTTTACGCGTAGTCTCATATTTTCGATAAGTCGTAGCGGACTTACTTATACCAACCTGCTTCTTTATACTCTCATTATGCAATTCAAATAATGAAAGTAAATAATGTAACTTTTTATCTGCTCCAGTAAAAGTATCTCTAACCTTTTTAGAAGTAGTCGTTTGTCCATATAAAGTCTGTTGATAAAAAATCTGATTTAACCTGAACCTGATACTTTTCAAAAATAAGTTTGTTTGTTTAGCACTACTCCCTACACACTGATGCAATCGGATATTCCAATTAGCTATTAATGATTTCTGGCCAGTACTAATCTCTGTACTTTCACCATTGATAGTGATACGAACCATAATCGGATGTAGGCCCTCCATGTGATTCTGTCTTTTCTTCAAAAAGAATAATAAGGAAAATGTTTGTCTCATAATGATAGGCTTTAAATTAAACAATTTCCAAAGGAGAGCAAAAACAATTATACAATAAAGCAAAAAAGTATCTTTTTGAGAAACGAGAGGACAATTAACTCATTATGTGAAAGATAGATATTAAATCGTGGATATTTCTCAGTTCAATTTTGGGACACGATTTAGCCACCCTCAACATCTATTTTTAATGCCAAATTAGAACAAGTAACAAAGAAAAAATATCATAAAATACTAATTATCAACACAATACAACACATCATTAAATAGGTTCGGGAGATTTGGAGTACTAAAAAACCCCTTGTAAATCATTGATTTACAAGGGGTTATAATTTTAGCGGAGAGACAGGGATTCGAACCCCGGGTACCTCGCAGTACAACGGTTTTCAAGACCGCCGCAATCGACCACTCTGCCACCTCTCCAAAACTTCTTTATCAGAAGTGCTTTTCGTTAAAAGCGGTGCAAAGGTACGAATATATTTTAAACATACAAGAGTTTTCACAAAAAAAAATCACGAACATCATTTCCAAAGAATAGCAATATCTAGGTATTTTATGTTGAAAAGCATAAAATAGAGCATATTTATGCTGATTATATGAAAAAACGTTGTAACTTTGTGCGCTCTAAAGAAAAGGATAACTACAACCTCTAATTTTATCATTTATGGAATTAAATAAGATCTTTAAAGACGGTCTTTGGAGCACTGAAATCAATGTCAGAGATTTCGTAAGTCATAACATCACTCCGTATTACGGAGATGCTTCTTTCCTCGAAGGACCTACCGAACGCACAAAAGCTGTATGGAACCGCTGCCTCGAAGCACTGGCAGAAGAAAGAGCCAATAACGGAGTACGCTCACTGGATAATGTCACCGTCTCAACCATCACTTCTCATAAAGCCGGATATATCGACAAAGAAAACGAACTGATCGTCGGTCTGCAGACAGACGAACTTCTGAAACGTGCCATCAAGCCTTTCGGAGGTATCAATGTGGTAAGCAAAGCCTGCCACGAAAACGGCGTGGAAGTGGACGACCGTGTAAAAGATATCTTCACTCACTACCGCAAGACGCACAATGACGGAGTATTTGACGTATATACCGAAGAAATCCGCTCGTTCCGTTCTCTGGGATTCCTCACCGGACTTCCTGACAACTATGCCCGCGGACGTATCATCGGCGACTACCGCCGTATGGCTCTCTATGGTATCGACCGACTGATTGAGGCAAAAAAAGAAGATTTGCGTAACCTTACCGGTCCGATGACCGAAGCCCGCATCCGCCTGCGCGAAGAAGTGGCAGAGCAAATCAAGGCATTGAAGGACATGAAAGTAATGGGCGAATACTACGGACTCGACTTGAGCCGTCCTGCCTACACCGCACAAGAAGCAGTACAATGGGTGTACATGGCTTACCTTGCTGCCGTAAAAGAACAAGACGGTGCTGCCATGTCACTGGGTAACGTCTCTTCGTTCCTCGACATTTATATGGAATATGAATTGAGCAAAGGAACTATCACAGAATCTTTCGCACAGGAGCTAATCGACCAATTTGTCATCAAACTGCGTATGGTGCGCCACCTGCGTATGCAATCTTACAACGACATCTTTGCCGGCGACCCGACATGGGTAACCGAATCCCTGGGCGGACGCCTCAACGACGGACGCACGAAGGTGACAAAGACTTCTTTCCGCTTCCTGCAAACACTCTACAACCTCGGCCCTTCACCGGAACCGAACCTGACTGTATTGTGGAGCCCGGAACTGCCGGAAGGATTCAAAGAATTCTGCGCAAAAGTATCTATCGACACTTCTTCCATCCAATATGAAAACGACGACCTGATGCGTGAAGTGCGCCAGTCTGACGATTACGGAATCGCATGCTGCGTATCTTATCAGGAAATCGGAAAACAAATCCAATTCTTCGGCGCACGTTGCAACCTGGCAAAAGCCCTGTTGCTTGCCATCAACGGCGGACGTTGCGAAAACACCGGTACGGTAATGGTGAAAAATATCCCCGTACTAACCAGCGACACACTGAACTTCGAAGAAGTAATGAGCAACTACAAGAAGGTATTGACAGAAATCGCCCGTGTTTACAACGAAGCGATGAACATCATCCATTATATGCATGATAAGTATTACTACGAAAAAGCCCAAATGGCTCTTGTAGATACCAACCCACGCATCAACCTTGCTTATGGTGTAGCCGGACTTTCTATCGCCCTCGATTCACTGTCGGCCATCAAATATGCCAAAGTGACCGCACGCCGCAACGACATAGGTCTGACAGAAGGTTTCGATATTCAAGGCGAATTCCCTTGCTTCGGTAATGACAACGACAAGGTAGACCACCTGGGTGTTGACCTGGTCTATTTCTTCAGCGAAGAATTGAAGAAACTTCCGGTTTACAAAAATGCCCGTCCTACTTTATCTTTGCTCACCATCACTTCCAACGTGATGTATGGCAAGAAGACAGGTGCTACTCCCGACGGACGCGCCAAAGGTGTCGCTTTTGCTCCGGGAGCCAACCCTATGCACGGACGTGACAAGAACGGTGCCATCGCCTCTTTGAGTTCCGTAGCGAAATTACGTTACCGCGACTCACAGGACGGTATCAGCAACACTTTCTCCATCGTCCCCAAATCACTGGGAGCTACTGAAGAGGATCGCGTAGAAAATCTGGTGACAATGATGGATGGTTACTTCACCAAAGGCGCTCACCACCTGAACGTGAACGTATTGAACCGTGAAATGCTTTACGATGCCATGGAACATCCGGAAAAATATCCGCAACTCACCATCCGTGTTTCCGGTTATGCCGTAAACTTCGTGAAGTTGAGCCGCGAACATCAATTGGAAGTTATCAGCCGTAGCTTCCACGAACGTATGTAATCAGATCTACTCAATATGACGATAAACGTACATTCATACGAAAGTATGGGAACATTCGACGGGCCGGGCTTACGGCTCGTCGTTTTTCTTCAAGGATGCAATTTCCGCTGCCTATATTGCGCCAACCCCGACACAATAGCCGGAAAAGGAGGCACACCTACCCCACCGGAAGAAATCGTCCGCATGGCTATGAGCCAACGTCCTTTTTTCGGGAAACGCGGAGGAGTCACTTTCTCCGGAGGAGAACCTACGTTTCAGGCCAAAGCACTGGTTCCTCTAGTACGTGAACTGAAAGAAAAGGGAATACATGTATGCATAGACAGCAACGGCGGTATCTGGAACGAAGAAGTAGAAGAACTTTTCAAACTGACGGATCTTGTATTGCTGGATATTAAAGAGTTCAATCCGGCACGCCATCAAGCACTGACCGGAAGAAGTAACGAGCAAACCATCCGCACGGCAGCATGGCTGGAAGAAAACGAAAAACCTTTCTGGCTACGTTATGTATTAGTGCCCGGATACAGCGATTTCGAGGAAGACATCCGCCGTTTAGGAGAAGCTCTGGGAAAATATAAGATGGTGCAACGAGTGGAAATCCTGCCTTATCATACATTAGGCGTACATAAGTATGAAGCGATGGAGCAGGAATACAAGCTGAAAGACGTAAAAGAAAATACCCCCGAACAACTTGAAAAAGCCGCGGAGGTATTTAAAGAGTATTTCACTACTGTGGTGGTCAATTAACCACCACAGTAATAAATAGGATAAAAATCACCATGTCTCTGCTTTCACCTCGAAACAGGGACACTCTTTGATCCGCTCCCAAGGGTCAACAATTCCATTATAATTAGTATCAGGACTCAAGTCCCGGTGACCGACCACCTTTGCATCCGGATAACGCTGCAACAACTCGCTTACCAGACGATGCATCGCCTCTTTCTGGCGGGAAGTACGTGTATCCGCTGCCTTTCCGTTCTCATCCAGCCCGCCTTCATAGCACACCCCTAAACTAATCGCATTAAAACCGCGTGCATGAGCACCCACCGTATCTTCATCCCTCATCGGTTCTATCTGTCCCGACTTGCGGATATAATAATGATACCCCCAACACGAAAAGCCCCGAAAGCGATGGGCAGTGTCCACATCCTTCGCCGTGAAGTCGCGATCAGCACGGGTAGCAGAGCAGTGAATCACAATCAGACTAATCTTTCTCATCGTCCTTCTCCCTTTCCGTCGTTTTCACATTACACACTTCCTTATGGGTAGCATTGAAGCGCACCTCTCTCACAATTCTGTTCCGCTTTCTTTTTCCGAAGAAAGGCACAAGGAACATAATTACATCCAAAATCTTAGTTACAATTTCTTTCATTTGATCCAATATTAAAGTTATCATGCTGCCGGGTCCGGAGCTTCTCCGCTTCCACCACCGTCTGAACCACCACCGGAACCTTTGTCATCGTCTTCTCCTTCATTGCCGCTACCGCCCGTTTGAGCCACCGCACGCGTCGTTACCTGCTGGTAGCTAAGAATCTTCGTGATGTCCGCCAACGTCTTTCCGGGACGGAAAATAATATGGGCAGCCGTAATCAGCGAACTTGAAAACTCCTTGACCGACACAGCTCCTTCACTGTTCAACCCGATCTGCAAACTGCCCAAATCACCCAGCCGGACTATTCTTCCCGCTTTCAACGCACGCTTCGCCTCATAAAGAATACCCGAAATGGCGGCACGCACATCTGTCTCCGTACAGGTAGACCGGCTGGTGATTCCCTCGCACAACTCTTCAAAATCCAACTCTCCCGAAGCCTGTGCCTGTGCGTAATACTTTGCCGACTCATCCTTTTTGGCAGGATTCTTGCGCGGCACTACTGAATAAGTTACTGTCATTGCCATAATAAAATAATTTTAAGATTTCACACATTTCGAACGCGTTCCTTATTTGTTAACGACATAAAGATAACACATTTTCCATCCTCCGGATTCCCCAACGAAGTTTCCTGATACTCTATGAATAATAATGACGTTATTCTTTTAATAAACCATTAATTTTCAGTAACTTTATAGCATAAACCAAACATCATTCATCATGTATTATCCGGACCAGCCGTTTCTTATCCGCACTTATAAAAAGTCGGAACTAGCTCATCTTTACAACCCCAACGTATGCCTTAAAGTAGCCTTACAAATACTACGTCGTTGGATTGTCTACAACCTTCCGCTCCTGCAAGAACTCGAACAAGAAGGCTATCGTGCCCGCAACCGCCTTCTCTCTCCCCGGCAGGTGGCAACGATCATACGCTATTTGGGAGAACCCTAAGAACTTAATCAAAAAAACGAAAAGTTCCATTCTATTATTTTACAAACAAATTTCTTTGCAACCGCAAATTAAAAAGAACAAACCAACATGGATCATTTTACCATCTTTCAAGACTTTTACCGCGTCATAGCCGAAATGACAGAAGAAGAAATCGTATCGGCCATCAGCAACGGCACATACCGGGAAACGGTGGAGGACGTGCGCCGAATCTTCGCGGAACAAGGCGAGAAAGCAGCCAACGAAAAGAAAATAGAACTACCGGAAATCACCTTTTCAGCCAACTACCGGGGAGGACGTTCAAACGCAACTCTCGTCAAGTATCTGGGATACATCGTGGTAGACATCGACCATCAGACACAGGAAGCATTGGCACGCATCCTCGCACTGGCAAAAAAGTGTGTCCACACCCGCATCGCTTTCATCAGTCCCAAAGGAATGGGACTGAAAATCGTGGTACGTGTATGCCGGACGGACGGGACATTGCCCGAAACGATTCAGGAAATTGAAGATTTCCATCATGCCGCTTATCACAAAATCGCTTCCTTTTATGCCCAGCTCTGCGGAGTTGAGGTCGACACTTCCGGGCAGGATGTTAGCCGCACTTGCCTGTTCTCTTACGATCCGGATATTTATTTCAATCCCGATGCCACAGCTGTCATCGTGGAACAGCCACCGATGTTCTTCAAGTCTCAAAAGAAGAAAAGGGCATCCGGCAAAAAGAAAAAGACGACAGCACCAGACAACAATCCCCTCACCGAACAAGTGGCCCTCAACTACCATTCCTCGCACGCTTCCTTAATGGTGACTCTGAACTATTATCACAATAAATCCGAAAAGTACGTCACCGGCAACCGGAACAACTACCTGCATTGCCTGGCTTGTATGTACAATCGCTACGGCGTCCCCCAGGAAGAGGCGGCAGCTTTTATCAAGAGCCAGTTCACCGATCTTCCCGCGGATGAAATGGACGCACTGATCGGGAGTGCTTACGGACACAACGAGGAATTCGACACCCGCAAGCTGAATAGTACGCAGAAGCGAATGTTACAGATTGAGCAACATATCAAAGAAAATTACGATACACGCTACAACGAAGTGCTTCATATCATGGAATATCGCAGAAGGAAAACGGACACGGAGCAACCGGAACCTTTCCATATTCTCGACGAAATGATGGAAAACAGCATTTGGATGGAGATGAACGAACTGGGCTATTCGTGCACCGTCAAGACGATTCAGAATCTGATCTACTCCGACTTCAGCATCACCTACCATCCTATTCGCGAGTATTTAGACTCGCTGCCTGAATGGGACGGAACGGATTATATCGGTATCCTTGCCAACAGCGTGCATACTAGTCACCAGAAATTTTGGGTAGAATGTCTGGAACGTTATCTGGTGGGAATGTGCGCTGCCGCCACACAAGATGATGTGGTGAACCACACTGTTTTGTTGCTTTGCAGCGAAATACAGAACATCGGAAAGACTACGTTTATCAACAACCTGCTGCCGCCCGAATTGCGTGCCTATCTTTCTACCGGTCTTATCAACCCGAGCAACAAGGATGATCTAGCCAAAATAGCGCAGGCAATGCTTATCAATCTGGATGAATTTGAAGGGATGAGCGGACGGGAACTGAATATCTTCAAGGATTTGGTTACCCGCAAAGTAATCAGCATCCGCCTGCCATACGCGCGGCGTTCGCAGAACTTTCCTCATACGGCTTCTTTTGCCGGCACATGCAATTACCAAGAAGTGCTTCACGACACCACAGGTAACCGCCGTTTTCTCTGCTTTCATGTCAACTCGATGGAGTTTATCAAAATAAACTATGCGCAGTTGTATGCACAAATCAAGTATCTGCTCAACAAGCCGGGGTATCAGTATTGGTTCACCCAGTCGGAAAACTCACGGATTGAAGAAAACAACGAGGATTTCATTTTCCACTCACCGGAAGAAGAACTGGTGTTGACACATATCCGCAAACCGGAACGTTTCGAAAAGGTGCATTATCTGACGGTCACTGAAATTGCGGAATTGATTCGCGAACGAACGGGATATCAATATTCTCACGGAACCAAAGCCCAACTGGGAAAAGTGATGTCCAAACACGGCTTCGAATTTCATAAGGGAAAAAACGGGAGAAGATACGCTGTATTCATTATTGATGCGGAACAGGTGAAATCAAACAGGCTATATGAATAAGATTTCATCTCCTTCGCACGCAAAAAGGTGAGGGTTGGTGAGGGTACTTTTGCAACTTTTCATTTTTATATTTCTTATTTCTATTCTTCTATTTTCTTCTAAAAAAAATACGAATGTTAGAAATTTACCCTCACCTACCCTCACCTTTTCCTTTTTCTTCCTCAAAAAAACGGTGGGAAATTTGAAAAAGACAGTTATCTTTTTCAAATTTCCCACCATGTTTTTTTAATCGCTTCTTATAAAGACATCGAAAATTCTATCCTACAACCTAACGCATTCATGATACGATAGAAGGTAGAAACCTTAGGTTCTGTCTGACCACTTTCCACTCTTGAAATATAAGAACGGTCGGAACCGATACGCCGGGCTAACTCTGCTTGAGTGATCTTAGCCTTTTTCCTTGCGTCTTCGATAATTTGCCCGGTGTAGAAAGCATACGCTTTTTCTTCTGCTTCCGCACGTTCGGGAGTACCTTCTGCTCCAAATTTCGCATCAAGAACAGTGTCATAATCTACTATTTGATGATTGTCTATCTGCATAATATTCCTCCTTTATTTTTAATGCTTTATCTATTTCAGTACGGATCTTACGTTTCTTTTCCATATTGCAAATACACGAATTGTTGTTCAACTATACAACAATCGTCTTTTTATTTTATATTATTTTTCCTCAAATTCTCCGGCACGCTTTTTCTTCTCATAAGACACCAGCGTCTCTACACTAAGCGTTTTCCCATTCTTAGGGCTTATCACATCTACAACGCTTGCTAACGCACGAAAAGTCTGTTCGCAATTTGCTATTCCGTCATACGTCAACCTACCCTGATTGATGGCATCGAGCACAACAGAGACATATTGCTTCGGATTTCCCCGATACTCGATGATGACAGGCGTGAGATGCGACATCTCTCGAGTCAGTTGACTGACGATTCTTTTTTTTGGTCGAGCAGATCCATTAATTTTTCACTATGCACATTGATTTGTGCGGTTACTTCACGAAGTTCATTTTTCAATGAACAAAACAATTCATCATTACATGAATTTTCCATAAAACTTTTCATTTAATTGATTATAAAAAGCCATTCCGGAAAGATAAGCAATTATTACTTACTTCCCGGGATGGTGACTAATACCTTGAAAACAAAGACTTTATTCCTAACCTAATGTACTCACTTTAATCCACTTCTTTTGATTTTGCATTCCATACCAGCAAAGCAAACAACACCGAAAGCAAAGCAGCACCAATCCAAAACCAATTGATATAAGTAAAGTCATAAACATCTACTCCATTCTGAACCGTTTTTTGCCCTTCTATCAGAATACCGCTCATCACGTCCTGCAATCCGGCACCGATATAACTGGCAATACCGACTACTCCCAATGCAGCACCCGAAGCATTACGGGGAGCAATATCAACTGCCATCAAACCACCCAGAAAACAGATTAGTACTCCGATTCCTAAACCGAAAAGAACCATAGCCAATACATCTATCCAAAAATGTACGCCCGGAACCAAGAGAAACAAACAAAGTGCTATTACATTCATCAACCCAAATACTAAAGCTGGAATATTACGACTGCCGGAAAACATTTTATCGGAAATGATACCGGAAAATACCGTGCCAATGATCCCACAGATAGAACTGATTGATATTATAAAACTGGCATCCAACGTAGAATATCCCTTTTGAGCTTCCAGATAGAAAACACCCCAGCTATTTACCGCATAGCGGCTAATATACATAAATGCACTGGACAGAGCCAAAATCCAAATTGCTGGATTCTTCAAGACAGCCTTTTGTGCTTTGTTGAAATCTTCCGTTTGTTTACCAGACAAAGAATGAGAATCCACAGATGAAGAATTTTTGTTCAACAAGAATCCCTGACTCTGTGGCGTATCACGCATAGAGACAAGCATCATAAAGAAGCCTAATATTCCAATAATGCCAGCTCCAATCATCCCATACCTCCATCCCATCCAACTGACTAACAAGGCTATGGAAATAAAGGTTAATGCTTCACCCAAATTATGACTAGCAGACCAAAAGCCGTAAAAAGTTCCCCGTTCTTTACTACTATACCACCGAGTGAGCGAAACCACTCCGGATGCCGCTCCCATTGACTGAAACCAACCATTCAATCCCCAAAGTAAGACAAAAGCATAAAAGGAGCTAGTGAAACCTAAACATAAATTTATCAAAGCGGAACACAATAACCCGGTAGACATAAAACGCCGTACATTGCTACGGTCGGCAAGAAAACCATTCGTCAACTTACCCACTGCATACACAAAAAACAGACAAGAACCGATGATTCCTAATTGAGTCTCGGAAAAGACTCCTTCCTCTACAATCGGCTTGCGCACTACGTTCATACTAAGACGACAAACATAGTAAATGCCATATCCGGTGGTAGCCGACAAAAATGTAGCCAAACGGATGCGCTTAAAGCGGGAAGAACGTTCGGAATCAACCTCTCCACTAGCTAGCGGAGAAGAAATTTTGTAGAAATTCAGCAGCTTCTTTATCATAAATACTATTCTATTATTGTTTACAAGTCGTGCACAAAGGGTTCTTAGCCGGCATTGTTGCATTAACTTCAATACGCCAATGATGCAGTTTATTTAAAAGTTCGTCAGTTAACTCTTTATTATGCTCTACAAGGTTATTGTGTTCGGATATGTCTTTAGACAAATCATACAACTCAACTGTACCAGTATCATAAAATTCAATCAATTTATAATTATTCCAACGAATGGCCCCCGAAGGTCTGCCACCCTGATTGGAATAATGAGGAAAATGCCAATAGACAGCATCCCTATCCAAATGTTCTTTTTTACCCTGCAAAAAAGCTAGGAAAGATATACCATCCAAATGTTGTTGTGGCTGCATTTTGCTATTTGTCATTTCTAAAATTGTAGGATAATAATCGGTAGAAGTTATTACTTCATCGCAAATAGTAGCAGGAATCGTAACTCCCGGCATACGTATTATCAGAGGTTCACGAATACCACCTTCATAAGTAAATCCTTTTCCACCCCGCAATGGACGGTTGGAAGTTGGCGAGCCTTCAGAAGTAGCAAGACCTCCATTGTCCGAAGTAAAAATCAAAATAGTATTATCATAGAGTTTCAGGCGCTTCAACTCATTTATTATTCGCCCAATATTCTCGTCCATACTGGCGAGCATAGCAGCATATACGGCATTGCTATGTACAAGCCTTTCATGATGAGAAGCATCTTGATAAGGTTGCATAGACTTCCATTCCGGATCCTCATCAAAAGTACAGCAAGTGTCCAAATTCATCCGTAAAGCCTTTTCTTCAAAATATTTCACTTTATCCGGTTTCGCCAACAATGGAGTGTGCACCTGATAAAAAGGCAGATTGATAAAGAAAGGAGCATCTTTGAATTGACGTATGATACGGATACATTCATCACCCAACCGGTCTGTGAGATACTCTCCCTCCGGCCCGTCTTTCAAATAAGGGTTGTGATAGGGTGAAAAATATCCTCCTTTACCCGGACCACCTTTATTGCAACCGGCTATATTTATATCATATCCCTGATATTGGGGATAGGTCAATGAGTCTACCGAACAGTTCCATTTACCAATATGGGCTGTCTGATAGCCTTCTTGCTTCAATGCTTCACCAATAGTCAATTCTTCCAAAGGCATATTTTGCACAAAATCGACTGGGAGTACCGGACAATATTCTTCAATCTGTTTTTTTCTTGAAGGAATGGAATAGCCGCCGGGAATATAATCAGTCAAATGCAGACGTGCCGGATATTTTCCCGTTTGAAAAGATGCACGTGTAGGCGAGCTTACCGGACAAGCAGCGTAAGCGTTCGTAAAACGGACACCTTCTTTAGCCAGTTGGTCTAAATTGGGGGTCTCATAAAAACGACTGCCATAACATGACAAATCCGTCCATCCCAAGTCGTCCGCTAAGATGAAAATAACATTCGGACGAACTTTCTCCTTGTGCTGTGATTGGCAGGATACCAGCACTGTTGAAATCAAAACTACTCCTGACAATATCAAATTTTCTTTCATGTATCGTTATTTTTTAAGTATAAAACAGGCTTTTCCGAACTATAAAGTCTGGAATAAGCCTATATAAAAAATAAAATGCAAACTTACTATTAGTCGTGTAGTTTCCTGCTTCTCAAATAGTCAAGCAGATATTGAGGGCGGTCGGTTTGTATGATTCTTGCCCCAAGTGTATCGATAAGATATCCATAGCCGTCATCTGGATTCTTTAAGGACATATCATCATCATGCCCGCCAGCCATTGTATCCCAAAGTGTGTTGTACCAAATTAATGCCCGGCCGTCAAGAGACGATTTCAATTTGACTGGAAGCGGATTTGAATCATTAACAAAAAGCAATTCAAAAGCGACCGGTTGCATATCTTTAATAAAAGTTTCAATCTGCTGTTCTGCACCATGAGTATCCAAATTGACAATAGGCATATAGATAACATCATTCAGATAATCACCAAACTGCTTTTTTACTTCTTCGGCGGATTTGTTTCCTTTCATAATGATTTGTTTAGTCGTTCCCGTCTTTCTCATCAATGCATATACTTGTTCAAAGTAACGGTCGGCTTTATCTAAATTCAACATGATTTTACCCTTAGCATGCAGTAGAGCTTCTTCAAGTGTCGGTACATTATGAATGGTACGAATAGCACAACCGTTCTTCAGTTTCAGTTTGTGTATAGAATCCAATGTAACTTCTGCTATTTTCCCTTTTCCCGTAGATGTACGGTCTAATGTGGGGTCATGCATTAGTATCAACTGTCCGTCTTTAGTACGCTGCACATCCAATTCGACAATATCTACTCCCATTTTTATAGCATTATCTATCGCCTCCAATGAATTCTCGGGATAATTACGCCAGTCTCCACGATGAGAGGCAACTATAACTGTGCTCTGGTCACGATTCAGTAGCTTCTCGCGTATCAAACTTACTCTATCCTGCGAATAGAGTTGAACTGCTGCCAATACAGCAACTACGATTAATATAAGTTTTTTCATCTCGTTTATGTGTTAGTTTATCTTCTTCCTATTTTCTTCAGGTATGCATCCAACAGGAACGGATGGTCACTGAATATTATATTGGCTCCTTTTTTCAGTAACCAGCCATAACTGTTCTCCGGATCGTCCATCGCCATTTCATCATCATGTCCACCATTAAAGTCCGCCCACAATGAATTGTACCAAATGCGAAATCCTCTATCTTTTATTTCTTTAGCCCGGTCTATCACAGGAAAATCATCTCTTGTGAAAGAAAGACTAATAACAGATGTCTCAATATTATCCATAAAATCATCCAGTTTCTCATCATCACCTTCTCCCTTGCAAACTAATACTGGAATATAATTTACTCCGTCCAACAGTTTACCATAAGTTTGGGCTACATGCTTGCTATCTGTCGTTCCACGCAAAATTATTTGTTCCAGGCATCCCTGTTTTTTCGCAACCTCTATCACTTTTTCTTTGATGGGCTGCCATTTGTCTACTTGAATTAAAATTTTACCTTTAGCTAATTCCAACACTTCTTCAAAAGTAGGTATTCTTTGGCGGGTAATCACCCCGATAGGACTTTTTAGTTTTAAATCTTTCAATTCCGTCCAAGTATAATCAGACACTTTACCGGTTCCCGTTGTTGTACGGTCTATCGTCTGGTCGTGCATCATGACTATGACACTGTCTTTTGTCATTTGCACATCAATCTCAATGCCATCAAATCCGGCATCAATACAGCTCTTATACGCTTGAAGTGAATTCTCCGGAGCATTCCGCCAATCACCACGATGAGCAAAAATCATCACATAGTCAGATTTACCGCCATCTTTCAAAGTATTCAAAAGAAAATCCAACCGATTTTGAGCATGAGTGGAGAAAACTCCACTCACAAAAAGCATAAATGCTATAATTGTAAAATATTTAGTATTCATAATGTTTATTTCTTATTTTATATCCCACCAAACACGTGTAGTTATCTTATCTTCACCACCAAGTAATTTCAATCCATTCTGATATTCTGATTTATTTTTAGTGATTTCATCCTCCGGATATAAATAACGAGCCGGAAGTTGATTCACTCCTACTGTTTCATCATCTGTATGTATGCGGTCGTAAAGATGCGGACGACCGATACGGCGTATATCAGCATACATCTCTAACGAATTGTAAGGGAACAGAGCCAACCATTTTTGTAACGCAATCTGTTCCAACTGTTCGGACTCGTCGGCAGATAATTTAACGGGTAACTGATTCATTGCCGGAGTATTAAAATAGCCCCCCGGAGCCATCGGCAATTTATCGGAAGTTATGTAAGCCGTAATAGCCGCATCAGAAATTCCCCATGTTTTCATGGCACATTCAATGCCTTTCTTATATAATGCTTCAACAGTTCCACCCATATTCCATCCTTTAATCACTCCTTCCGCTCTCAAGAAATAACTTTCAGCCGCATTCATAACCATTAGCGGCTCCGTATTTTTAGAATCGGAATCAGAAAAACGCGAACCCAACAAGGATAATGTATTTTTTGCATGTTCTGCAAGTCCCATTTCAATAGAATTCATACCATTGCGTGCACCTCTATAATTACTATTATATGACTCATCAACCGGCTTATTGAAAAATATGGGTAAACGAGGGTCTTCGTAACCTACCAACACACTTTGCATCGCCTCACTCATATAAGTTTCTCCCCAAGCAGAAAGCCAACCATAAGGAGTGGTTGATGAGGAAGTAGCAATAAGGAAAGCATCATCACCGGCAGTTTCCATAACTCCGGCTGCGACCGCCTCTTCTGCATATTTTGTAGCATCAGCAAAGTTTACATCCGAAATTCTCATAGCTAAACGCAATTTCAAAGAGTTAGCGAATCGATACCATTTTTCTACACTTCCACTATATATTTGGTCGTCTGTACCAAATGCATTCGCAGTTCTGTTTTGAGCCAATACCGTAATAGCCGTATTCAAATCCACAAACATCTGTTTATAAACTTCCTCCTGTGAATCATATTTCACGCTTACCTGGGCATTATTTGCATCAGAATAAGGCATTGGCCCATATAAATCGGCTACACGATGAGATATTTGCACTTTCCAAACTAAAGCAACCGCATGTGCCACAGGTAATGTATTTTCGGTCATTTCAAGTACGGTTTCCAATTGCGGAAGCGCTTTCAGATAGTATGTAGCCCATGCTCTTCTTGAAAATTTATCGGGAGCGGCAAATCTATCCGACTGGAAAGACGGGGTTACATTCGTGAAATATTGAACATACAAGTTGGACATGACCGAACTTACCAGCTCAAACTCATAACGGTCGGCATACATTCCCCAATATTGTGAGTATGCAAAAGCTGCACCAACGTGCGACATTCCAAGCTCCGGAAGTTTTGTATCATCTTTATTCAAATCTTCGAAATCGGAGCATCCCCATAAAGTTGTTACCACAGTCAGTAACAATAGATATAGATAGTTTATTTTCTTCATAATTCTAAAGTTTATTCATTAAAAGGATACGTTCAGATTAATACCAAATGAGCGGGTGGAAGGCAAGGCAAAAGCTTCCAACGCTTGATTATTTCCTGTACCTACCGTCATTTCGGGGTCAAATATTCCGGCTTTATTTTGTAGGTAACAAAGATTCTTACCATAAATTCCTAAAGATAATCCTGTGAAAGGCAATTTGCCTAATACAGATTTCGGGAAAGAATAGGAAAGTGAAATTTCTTTCAGGCGAATGAAGGACGCATCGTACACAAACACTTCGCCCACCGGATTGTTACGACCTCCTAAAGTGGTCCACAAAGTTTCCGCATTAATTTCTTTCGTATTCTTCTCTCCACTATCCAACACTCCGGGGAATACAATACCGCCCTCACGCCCGGCCAAAGTACGGGCAGTAGAACCATACCCACTCAACACTGCGTCTGTGAAAGATACAATTTTACCTCCCTGTTTGGTATCAATCAAAACATTCAATGATAAGTTCTTATATCTGAATGTATTTGACCAGCCACCTGTCCAGTCAGGATTTGCATTGCCTACTTTCACTGTTTTCTTAGAGGTCAATTTTGGCAATCCGTTTGTTCCCACCAGTATCTCACCGGCATCATTACGCTGAAATCCACGTACGTAAATATCACCAAAGGATCCTCCTTCTTCAGCAACAACATTCGCTATGAAATCTTCAGATCCCAAAGTAATTGTTTTCACATCTTCGGTCAGTTCTTTTATCGTATTAGTATTCTTGCTAAAGTTGAATTGAGTAGTCCAGGAAAAAGCTTTTGTTTCTATCGGAGTACCGTATAGTTTAATTTCAATGCCTTTATTCTGTACCTTACCTGCATTTATAAAGCGGTTCTGATAACCGGAAGCCAAAGGCATAGGTATAGAAATCAGCTGGTTAGTAGTGTTTGAGTTATAATAAGAAAAGTCCAGTCCCAAACGGTCACCAAAGAAACGTACGTCAACACCCATTTCAAACGAACCGGTCTTTTCCGGTTTCAAGTCTACTGCCGGCAATTTACTTGACTTGTACACATATCCATTATTTCCTCCTGCAATATACGAATAGGTCTGATTGATAATAAAAGGGTCTGTATCATTACCCACTTGTGCATAAGAAGCTCTCACCTTAGCAAAGTTGAACCATTCGGGCATCTTGATTATATCACTCAATACAGCCGACAATCCTACCGATGGATAGAAATAAGAGAAACTCGACTTTGGCAGAGTGGACGACCAGTCATTACGACCTGTCACATCCAAGGTAAGGAATCCTTTATAAGTTACTTGTGCAAAACCATAAAATGAGTTTAGTTTACGACGGAATAAAGAATTGTCTCCCACCAAATTCTTTGCGTTGGATTGTGAGAATAAGTTTTCCGCCAGTAACTCTGTGTTTGAATAGCTGCTTCCTTTTCGATTTTGATAGAAGGTGCTTCCACCAAAGTTTACGTCAAAAGTCCAATCCTCACTCAAGGTTTTGGCATAAGTCAACAAGAAGTCATTGTTCCATTCAAAAGAGTCATAGGAATCTAATATATAATCGCCGTTCGGTGCTCTCTGATAGGTATCATTATATAATTTGAATTCACCAGAATCGTGATAATAATCTACACTGGAACGTATCATTAAGCTCAATCCTTCGAGTATAGTCCACTTTACAGAACCCATTGCCAATATTTTATTACGCTCGTCTGACCGTACATTGCGGTTAACAACCCAATATGGATTCTGGGAAAGGTCTGCGCCACCCGGCAACCAATGATGTTGCAATGTCTTGATCGTACCTCCTGTGCTTACATATTCGTATGTTTTAGCATCATCCAAAACGATATTTCTCGGCATGGTATAAATCTGTCGTACAGGGTTAAAAATATTCTCTCCTGTCCAAGGTTTACCTTTTACCTTTTGGTTCATATAGTTTATTTTTGCATCGACTTCTATATTCTTACTTAGTTTCGAATTCAAACGTAAAGAAGCGGAAGCACGATTCAAACGGTTTTGAGGTACAATTCCCGTTGCATAATCATGGTTCAGGGAGAAACGGGCTTGTGTCTTTTCCGTCCCGGTGGACACCCCAACTGAATTAGACCAGTTGATACCTGTATTAAAGAAATCTCTTACATTGTTGGGTTGAGGAGTTAAGGCGTATTCTTTATCTCCGGCATAATTAGGATTGTTAGACCAATGTTCTACCATCTGACCTTCCATCTTAGGACCAAAATTATATAAAGTGTTTTTATTATATTGTCCTCCCGAACCTTGTGCATATTCATCTTGCAGGTCTAACATTATATTAGGAGAATCTATTGAGAAAGAAGATGAATAGGTGACACCTAATCCTTGTCCCGCAGTTCCTTTCTTGGTAGTTATAATAATTACACCATTACTAGCGCGTGAACCATACAAAGCTGCCGCTGATGCTCCTTTCAAAACATTAATAGATTCAATATCAGCAGGATTGATAGAAGATATACCGTCTCCTGAATCAAATCCTCCCGTTAGTGCCTTACCATCCGACCCCTGCGAACGAGTAGTGGAAGATGTATTATCAATAGGTACACCATCGACAACAATCAATGCCTGATTGTTACCACTTATAGAACGGTTTCCACGCAATGAAATCTTAGAAGAACCTCCTAAACCGGAAGACACTTTACTAATATCCAAACCTGCTACTTTACCGGAAAGAGAATTGACAACGTTCAAGTCACGTACCTGTTCCAGTTCTTTTCCGGCAACAGCCTGTGTGGCATAAGATAAGTTTTTCTCCTTACGGGAAATACCAAGTGCCGTAACAACTACTTCATCCAACACTTTACTGTCCTCTTTCAGGGTAATTTGAGCTAAATCTTTACTGTTTGAAGCACTAAGTTCTACCGGTTGGTAGCCAATATATGAAATAGATATCACCGCGTCCTCTGGAACATCATCCAGTTTGTACTTTCCATCGAAATCTGTTATTGTCCCCATAGTAGTGCCTTTCACCAAGACGCTAGCCCCAATAATAGGTTCGCCTTTTTCATCGGCTATCGTTCCCATTACTTTTCTAGTAGTTTGATTCTTCTGAAGTTTACGAATCAAAACAATTACATTTTCTTGTTCTTTCTTGTAAGTCAGGTCCATTCCTGCTAGAATTTTGCTCATAAGCTGTTCAATAGTTGCATTCTGCACACCTAACGAAACTTTCTGATCCAATTCAGGAAGGCTCTCATTGTAGAAGAATTTGTAATTGCTTACTTGTTCGATTTTCTTTAAAGAGGCTCTCAAAGAGAGGTCTTTCACGCTCACCGTTATTTGAGAATAAGCAGTAAAAGAGACGCATAAAAACAATAGCAGACAAATAGCCCGCAGTGTTTTCCAGTTTTTACTTCTCCCTGCATTTGTTCCAAGGAGTTTTTCAAAGGTTGTTTTGTGTTTCATATATTAAAACTTTTAAGTTGTTTGATAGGTATACAGACTGCCATACTCACTCGTCCAATCGCCTATCAGACTTTAACTCTCGTTAACTTATTCAATTCAGAGAACAAAAAAGCCATTCCTAAGTAGTGGGCTTCGGAATGGCTCTATTCTATATTTTACTCAATAAGTAATTATACTACTTTGTATTCACCAATATTACGTTCTTCAGCATTAAAGGAGACACCGACTTTAACCAGCTCACGCCCGTCTGTTCGATAAGGTAACAGATATCCTTTTTCATCTATCTGTTTCAGAGCTTCGTCTACTGTTCCTTCCAGTTTAAACTCAAATACATAAATGCGGTCTTTTGTTTTCACCACGGCATCGGCACGCCCTTTTGCACTGCGGACTTCTGCGTCTACATATTGCCCCATCAACTTAAAGACAAGATAAAAAATAACCTGATAATGACGTTCGGTCTTTGTGTTCAATTCGTAGGGTATATCGGCAAAGAATGATTTCATACGTTCCATAAAGGAATGAACGTCGCCCGACTGAAGTTCACGGACAAACTTAACTGCATTAAAATCCGTTTCATCAGAAGAGATGGGTGTATAATAAGGGATCAGGAATTTAAGAAAGCCATATTTTACCTCATCATTCGGAAAACCTAGCGTATATAGGTTCAATGATTTATCAAAGTTTTTAATTGTCAAATAACCACTTTGGTAGATCATCGGAAGGGGATTCTTTGTCTCTGCACGGTATTCGGCAAAGCCGGAACTGCCGACTTCCAAGCCATCTATGAGTAAACGTAAGTCATAATCACTTTGTTTCAACAAGTCTACAAGATAGGTAGGAGTACCAGTCTGGAACCAGTAATTATCAAACATTAATCCATCAAAGACATTGAGGACACTGAAAGGATTAAATAATCCTTCTTCGCTGTATGTAAAGTGATAGCCATCGTACATCGCCGTCATTTTATCGACAGTATCTTCAAAAGACATCTCCTGCACTTCTGCCAACCGCTCCAACTCGGGAGTAAATGTGGATACTAACTCCTTTTTAGTAATACCACAAATATTGGCATAAGGAATTTTCATACTTATATCATTCAGCTGATTCAAATCACTGAACACACTTACTTGGGCAAATTTTGTGACTCCTGTCAAAAATATAAACCGAAGATAGCGGTCGGAACTTTTTAGTACTCCATAAAAAGCCTTCAGAATACGACGGTATTCATCCAACAGATTTTCATCTAAAAGGGCTTGCAGCAAAGGCTTATCATACTCATCTACTAATACCACAACTCCTTTTCCTGTTTTCAAATAGGCTTGCTCGATGATATAACTAAAACGTTCTTCAGGACTACGGTCTTTCTTCTCATCACCATAGACGGCTTCCCATTTCTCCAAATACTGGTTTAGCATGGCGACCAAATCTGCTGCCGTCTCATATTTCTTCGCATTCAAGTCAAGATGCAAAACCGGATATTGCTCCCACTTTGTCTCTAACTTTTCAATTGCCAAACCCTCAAAAAGGTCTTTACGACCCTGAAAGTAGGCTTCAAAAGTAGAAATTAGCAGACTTTTGCCAAAACGACGGGGACGACTAAGAAAATAAGGCACTTTAGTAGCTGCTATCTGATATATAATGGCCGTTTTATCCACATACAAACACCCCTCCGCACGCATCTTTTCAAATGTCTGTATCCCTATCGGCAATTTGCGCTCTAATGTATTCATTGCATCTTCAAATTAGTGTACCACAAATATAGACGTTATTCGATGAATAAACAAAGATACTCTATGAAAGTTCCACTTATTTCTCTTTCAAAACTATCACCGAACCGTCCATTTCATAATAGAAAGGTGAAGTTAGCATCAGAATATTCAGCGCATTCTGTATGCCGCCTCCTGGAATGGTTCCGGTGAAATATTCATTAGGTAGTTTATTGGAGTCGAAACGAATCTCTACGTCATAAATACGTGAAAGAGTTTTCATGATATTTTCCAAAGATTCTTTCTCAAAGTACATATTTCCTTTCGTCCACTCAATATAGTCAGTCGGATGCACTTGAGTGGCTGTTATCTTATGAGTGGCTTTATTATATTCTATTTTGTCGCCGGGCTTCATAATATGCGATGTTTTCTGCGCATAGACCCCTACTTTTCCTTCCAAAAGAACGACTGTCACGTCTTTGGCATCTTCATAGGCAGATACATTAAAAGAAGTACCGAGCACTTTCACTTCCAAATCACCGATTTGCACAATGAAGGCGTGTTTCTCATCATGGGCTACTTTAAAATAGGCTTCACCATTTAGTTGCACACGACGCACATTTTCTCCGAAGTTATTCAGGTAACTTAATTGGGAAGCTGAATTGAGAACAACATTTGTTCCGTCCGGCAATTCAATGGTTGCTTTATCTCCTTTGCCCGCTTTCACAATAAAGGGTGTTTCTGCCGTTGGAGAAGAATCTAAAAGATAGTAAGTAAAGAAAGCGACACAGACAGGTAATAAAATGGCAGCAACCCATTTCCAAGGGATGATACGGAGGGGGCGCACTTCCTTGCCCAAAGTCTCTTCTTTGATCCGGGCAAAAAGTTTATCACGCAACACTGGGTTCATGGAGGAATCCGATCTCTCAAACTCTTGCTCCCACCAGTCATGCAACTGACGGTCATTCTTTATCCAGTCTGACAGTTCTTTTATCTCGACATCCGTGATCGTTTCTTCGAAATATTTTTCAATTAGCTCTTTATAATGTGTCTTATCCATCTTTCCACTTATTTACAAGTATACATTTTCATCCTACTTCCCATCCAAAAACAAGTATTACTATTACATTTCATTAACAAAAAAGGCCAACAAAAGGGTAATTACCTTATCATAATGCTTCATCAACTGTTCACGCATAAATTTCACAGCCAAAGATAATTGGGTAGCAACCGTACTTTCGGAAATTCCCATGATTTCGGCTATTTCTTTATTTGTGTAATTCTGCCTTTTGCTCAAAATGAATATTTTCTTCCGTTGCGCAGGCAGTTCTTCGGCAAGAGAATCGATATACTCATTCAAAAAGCGCAGATCAATATTCTCTTCTGTCTGTGAATCACGGTCTACGCTACTTTTCATGAGATATTCATTGTAAACATACTCTACGGTCTGACGCTGATACATATTCATCAATAAGTTTTTGGCAATCGTACAGAGAAAAGAGATAAACGAGGAAGCCGGGTCTACTTTTTCATGCACTTCCCATATACGAATGAAAGTGGCTTGCACCACTTCTTCGGCCATATATTGATTGCCGGAAGAGAGTCGCATAATGAAATTGTACAGTTTGCCACTATACATATTATACAATCTTTCGAATGCCTGAAAGGAACCGCCTTTTAAGTCGATTAATAAATGTTTTTCATCTGTAGAATCTACCATATCTTAGAATTTTGCAACAAAGGTATGCAGCCATAGGTCATAAACAGGTGACAATATTATTAATATTTTCTCAATTATCCGACTTTTCTGAAGAAAAAGATAGTAAATAGCAAATAGTAACGCCATCCGGTCAGGATAATGACGCTATCCAATCAGGATAGTGACGGTATCCGAACCGGATGGCGTTACTATATTTAGTGAGGTAGTTCGTACTAATAAGTCAGACGAACACCTGCTTGTATGTTGAAGTTAAACGGATTCTCTTTACGTATAGTCTGTATATCGGAGCCATCATTGAAATAATAAGCAACACCCGGTTCCACGTAAATACCCAAACGTTTCGTTGCATTGATCTGCGCACCTACACCACCGGATACCGAGAACTGTAAAGGCTTCACTGTTTCTTTTTCAGATCCTAGCTTTCCATAAACACATTTCTCAACCATACCTCCACCGGAAACATAAAGAGTGACGAGTTTCTTATCCAGGAAGTTCCAGTTGGCACGCAACGGAATACCGATATAATGCAGTTTCTGCTCTATCTGTTGTTCTTCACCTGCCAGTTTTGCATCCGAAGAAAGCAGCGTATAAGTCAGTCCTGTCTCAAGAGAGAATCCTTTAGCTAAACCTTTACGAACGGACAATCCGAAAGAAATAGGCTGATGATGTTTAATGTCAACCACCTGTTTTGCCTGACGCAGGTAAGGTACTCCATCTTCGAAAACCAATGTTTGGTCATTAGGAATCGTCTCCATCAGACCGTTGGAAACTGAAAGCATACTCACACGTGACATATAAGCATGAGATCCGGCACCTACTTCTGTTGAAGCACCTCCTGAATTTCCTACCGAAAGTCCCATTGACCATGTTCCCTTTTGAGAAGATCTTTTTTCTGTCGGAATATGAAGTTTGTCTTTACCGGAAGGACGACGCGGTCTGTTATTCGATCGCTCTGTATCCTGTGACTGTCCCTGACTGACATCTGTATTTTCTGCCTGCTTCGGTTCATCTTTTACATTTTCAGTTTCTCCCTTCCCTTTTACATTCTTATCTTCCTCACTCAAAGAGTCCTCTCCATTTCCTGTCGAAGGTTTATTTTCATTACCGATCCCTAATGGATCTACACCTGTTTTCTGCTCCGTATGATTCCTGTCGACTTTCGCCAAACGATCTTCGCGAGTTACCGGTCGTAAGACAGGTTCCACAGCAGTTCCCTGCATATCCGGTTGTTGCACACCCGGCAATGCATCGGGCGTGGAAGCCAATGCCGGAGTTTGTATATGACGTATTTCATCCGCAGCGGGTGTCCCTAGAAAATACAGACTTACTGACGAAACGACAGCTAATATTATAACAGCTGCAGCAGCCATCATCCATTTTCGATAAGGATATATTTTCTTCTCCACAGGAGGCATAAGTTCTTTCTCCAGTTGTTCCCAACCGGAAGCAGGCACCGGCTCGGAATAATCCGCGAGCTTCTCCTTCAACTTATTCATCCACAATTCTTTCTCTTCCATCTCTATCTATCCATTATGCATTATCCATTCTTTTACTCTTTTTGCTAATACACTCTTCGCACGAAACAGTTGCGAAGCTGAAGATTTTTCATTGATACCTAATACCTGTGCGATTTCTTTATGCGATTTGTCTTCAAATGTATAAAGATTGAACACAGTACGATAGCCGGCGGGTAATTCTTCAATAAACTGCATCAACACATTTTGTGGTATCGCTTCTACATCGGAAGCATCCGGCTCTTCATATTCTTCGGGCAACTCTTCCAAAGGTGTCGACTGATTAATCACATCATTTTTCCGAAGATACTGTAAAGCTGTGTTGACCATCACCCGTTCCATCCAGGCTCGCAAAGAGCCTTCACCCCTCCAGGTGAACTTATCGAACGAATCGAATATCTTTAAAAAACCGTCGTGAAGCAGATCCTGGGCTGTATCCCGGTCGCCGGTATAGCGTAGACAGATGCCAAGCATACGCCCCGCATACTGTTCATACAGTTCCTTGCGGGCCCGGTTATTACCCAGCCTACATTGTTCCGACAACTCTATTTCTTCCATTCTCTTATACACGTGTTTACCTTATAAATGCAGCAAAGATAGAAATACTGCATAGAGAGAACAACTCTTTTATCACTTTTGTTTCTTTAACAGATCCGAATGCAATATTTTCTATCCTCTTGCATTTTCACTACAGAAAATATAAATATTATAAAATCTAAAACCTAGTAAGTATATGAAGAAATTTAAATTCATTGCCTTTATCTTTGCTATTATGACTACCATGCCGATTCTCCAGTCATGCTTGGACGACGATGATAATTCGTCCGATCTTCTGGCTATCAGCACCATCAATATGATTAGCCAGGATAGCAAGGAATTTTATTTCACTTTGGATGACGGGAAAAAGATGTATCCCAGCAACTCACAAGGATGGAACAATGAAGATTGGGTGGAAGGACAACGAGCTTTTGTGATATTCAACGAGCTGGAAGAGCCTGTAAATGGATACGACCTTAATATTCAGGTGAAAGGTATCAATCCAATCTTAACCAAAGACATCGTCACAATGGGTGAAGATGACAACGACGAAGAGAAAATCGGAGATGATAAGATCAACACGACTTATATGTGGATCAATAAGGATAATAAATATCTGACGATTGAATTCCAATATTACGGAACACATAGTGAAGATAAAAAACATTTCCTGAATCTGGTGATTAATGACAAAGAAGAGACTGCTCCCACTGCTGACGAAGGCAATGCGGAGGACGAATATATCAATCTGGAATTCCGTCATAACAGTGAAGGAGATGATCCTCAACGTTTGGGTGAAGGATATGTGTCTTTCAAACTGGATAAGATTAAAGACCGGATGGAGGGGAAAAAGGGACTAAGAATTCGTGTCAACACCATTTATGGCGGGCCGAAAACTTATGAAGTGAAATTTCCTTAGACGACTAATCTAATGTGAACATGCGAAACACACTCTTTTTTAATATAATATATTAATTACGCAAAAGAGGGCGGTAGTTGTGAAACTGCCGCCCTTTTACTTTCTTCTTTATATTCTTTCTTCTAAAAGAGTTATTTCTTATCTCCCAGATAATTCCAAACAACTGCACTCAATGCAGCTCCTACAAATGGAGCAATGATGAACAGCCACAACTGCGACAATGCTTCTCCTCCTTGGAATAATGCCGGAGCAATACTACGTGCCGGGTTTACAGAAGTCCCTGTGATAGGAATACATACAATATGTACCAATACAAGAGTCAAACCGATGGCAAGTCCTGCCAGATTGCCTGCTCCCTTCTTCGGATCGGTAGAGCCGAGCACTACCAATACAAATATGAAAGTAAATACTGCTTCCGCAATAAATGCCTGCAACATTTCTCCATCACCAAAACCATTCGAACCTGTCGCTGTAGGCCCGTCATGAGCACCGGTAGAAACTAAAGCAAAAAGAATAGCCGAACCGATAATAGCTCCGATTACCTGGAAAATCATATACATACCTGCATCTTTTCCATTCATACGACCAGTCAAAAACACTCCTAATGTAATAGCAGGATTAATGTGACATCCCGAAATACCTCCGATAGCATACGCCATCGCTACTACGGATAAACCAAAGGCTAAAGCTACGCCGATTGTTCCCACACCAGCACCTACTGTATCAGCCAAACCACCAGCAAAGACGGCGCTACCACATCCCATAAGAACGAGCACCATCGTTCCAATCATTTCTGCAATGTACTTTTTCATAGTAATTAATATTGTTTTTGTTTACTTTCCAAAAATAAGCAATTCAGACTAGAAATCAAAACATATCCGTATTATTATAACGCAACTTTGCTACATTTTTTACAGAAAGAGATTGTTCTCGATGGAAAAAGGGATTCCCTAATGTGCTATAACAAACATTGTATGGACTGTAAAGAAAGCATTTCCTTGGGAACCGCCGCCTTTATTTCCTCTTTCAGGACGCATAAGAGACTGTGGCGAATAAAATCTTTATTTGTTACCAGTACCACTTGCCGTGTAGGTCGGGGAATAGCAAACGGACGTACCAACTGCCGCTGTTCTTCCGTCAATTGCATCACTGCCAATTCGGGAATAAAAGTGATTCCTTTTCCACTTTCTACCATTCGCATAAAGGTTTCCATACTTCCCAAACGATAGGCCATCTGATTAACCTTCACGGCCTCCATCTGACAGAAACGGACGAGTTGATCGCGAAAACAGTGTCCTTCGTCCAAAAGCCAAAGATGTTCGCCTGTTATATCAGAAGTACGGATCATATCATGCTTGAAAGAGGATTCTTTTCGTGACACATAAGCGTAAAATTGCTCATAGAAAAGAGTTTCTTCTGTCAAGAACGTATCTTCCAGTTTGCTGGCAATAATTCCCGCATCCAAATCTCCGGCATGCAAAGCCTGCTGAATATCCTGTGTCTTCATTTCCGTGACACGAATATCCAGTTCGGGATATTTTTCCATTAGTTGAGGAAAAAAGCGAGGAAGTAGATAGGGAGCGATAGTGGGCAATACTCCCAAGCGGAATACGCCTGACAATGACTGTTTATCTTCACTGATTATTTCTTTCACTTGAGCTGCCTGCGCCAGAATCACGCGAGCCTGGTCTATCACTTTCTGTCCGATGGCTGTCGGACAAACGGGCTGTACTGTCCTATCGAACAACTTTACTCCCAGTTCATCTTCCAGTTTCTGAATCATTGCACTCAAAGTAGGCTGCGTCACACGACAATATTCAGCTGCCCGTGCGAAATGCCTGAACTGGTCTACAGCCAGTATATACTCTAATTGTTGTATCGTCATCTATCAAATCTTATTAAGTTATAGATTTCATCTATGCAAAGATAGAAATTTTCAGTTTGACAGCAAGCATTTTACGCCTTATCTTTGCAGTACAGAAAAAAAGAGAACAAGTATAAATCATTAAAAATAGAAGAATATGAAAACTTTAGAATTTATCAAATTGAACGAATCGGGAGCAAACAACGTAGTAGCATCTTTGCAACAACTATTAGCAGACTTCCAAGTGTATTACACCAATCTTCGCGGTTTCCACTGGAATATCAAGGGACATAATTTCTTTGTACTCCACAGTCAATTCGAAAAGATGTATGATGACACGGCTGAAAAGGTGGATGAAATCGCAGAACGTATCTTGATGCTGGGTGGTACTCCTGCCAATAAATTCAGCGATTATCTAAAAGTAGCAAATGTGAATGAAGTGGATAAGGTAAGCAACGGAGACGAAGCATTGAATAATATCCTTCAGTCTATCAGCTATCTGATTGGTGAAGAACGTAAGATCTTATCTATCGCTTCTCAAGCCGGAGACGAAGTAACCGTTTCGATGATGAGCGATTATCTGAAAGAACAGGAAAAATTGGTTTGGATGTTGGTTGCTTATAGTAGCAAGTAATTGAAATAAAAGGTTTAGGTTTTAGGTGAGAAAGAGAGGATATTTCCGCAAAAGGAATATTCTCTCTTTTTTATTAAGAGAAAACGAAACAGGAAATCTCTTAATATAGATATTAATAAAAATTACTCCACTAAAATAACATTCTGCAACCTAATATCATTAGAAGCGGCACCAATCATAAGATGGAAATTTCCAGACTCTACTACTTTCTTCAAAGTATAGTTAACCAAGAAAAAGTCCTCCTCTGTCAAAACAAAAGTAACTTTTTTCTCTTCTCCTTTTTTCAAATGGAAACGTTCAAAATGTTTCAACTGTTTCATCGGCTGAACAACTGATGCATATTCATCTCTCATATAAAGTTGTGATACTTCTTCGCCATCATACTTCCCTGTATTCTTTACTTTAAATGAGACTTCAAAACAACGAGCAGATTTCTGCACTACCTGCAAATCAGAATATTCAAAAGTGGTATAACTCATCCCATAACCAAAGCTATATAACGGAGAAGATGACACTTCCACATAATCATGATTCCGAGGAGCTTTCTGATTATAATAAACCGGAATCTGACCTACAGAACGCGGAACGGAGATTGGCAAACGTCCAGAAGGATTATAATCTCCAAAGAGAACATCCGCTATGGCATTTCCACCCTCCTGCCCCGGATAGTAAGCAGTCAGTAGTGCATCAGCATATTCCGAAGCCCAATTCTTTTCTAAAGGACGACCTTCAATATAAACGACAATCAAAGGCTTACCTGTCTTTTGCAAAGATTCCAATAGTTCTTGTTGTCTACCAAGTAAGGATAAACTGGCACGGTCAAATCCTTCTCCACACTCCATATCACTTACACTACCCTCTTCAGCTACAGCCGCACCTGTTTCTTTATAGCTCGTTTTAAAATCACGGGCACTGGAACCACCCACAACCACAATTACAACTTCGGAGCGACGGGCAGCTTCAATTGCTTGTTCTATCTCATTCACTGTAGTATCACGAATAGCACAGCCTCGTACATATTCCACACGAGAAGGAGATAATTTTGTTATAATTCCATCAAGAACAGTTTTCACGTTACTATCTTCCTGCGGAGCTGTATAGTCCCCTAACATATTATATCGATTGTCAGCATTAGGGCCAATTACCGCCACCTTATTTATCATCTTGCTTAAAGGAAGAATTGAATTCTCATTTTTGAGAAGTGTTATGGAAGACTGTGCGATTTTACGTGCCAGTTCGATATGTTCTTTACGGCGTACTGTTTTAGCAGCAATTTTCGGATCCACATAAGGATGCTCAAACAAGCCCATCTCAAACTTCATCCGTAACACCCGGCAGACAGCCGTATCAATCACAGTCTTATCCATTTGTCCGGATTGAACTGCATGACAAAGGTTGGTATAAGCATCCCCACCCAAGTCAACATCAACGCCAGCCATTACAGATTGTATGGCTGCATTCTCTTTGGTTGGAGCAACAAAGTGGCTTTCGTGAATCCCTTCAATACTATATAAATCGGAAACTACAAAGCCGCGAAACTTCCATTCATTACGCAAAAGTTTAGTCAGCAAATAATGGTTCGACGTACAAGGTATCCCATCTATCGAATTGTATGAAGTCATTACAGACAATGCCCCTGCATCTATTGCCTTACGAAAAGGAGGAAGAAAATTCTGATGCAAATCACGAATACCCACTGAAGCATAATTACCATTCTGTCCACCCTCCGGCACAGCGTATGCCAGAAAATGTTTCAAGGTAGCTATGGTAGCGTATTTTTGTGATAAATTACCTCCACCTAAACCGTCAACCATAGACGCCCCTAAAATACCGCTTAATACCGGATCTTCTCCAAATGTTTCTTCCACGCGGGACCAACGGGGATCACGGGTCAGATCAAGTACGGGACCGTAACTAATATGCCCACCTTGGGAACGAATTTCTTTAGCGATAACTTGACCAACTTCTTTTACTAACTCCGGTGACCAGGTAGCTGCCATTCCGATACCCGTAGGAAAAACAGTAGCACCAATTGCCATGTGCCCATGAGGGGCTTCTTCTGCTAAAAACATCGGAATTCCCAGACGGGTATTCTCCATCACATACTTTTGTAATGCATTTCCTGCCTTTGCTGCCAGTTCCGGATTAAGTCCATTTGCTATAGTTTTCTTTGTCCAAGGATCGGCACGATAAGTTGCCCAAAGCATTCCTACATTCCTTTCTTTGATTAATTGCTTGAACTTTTCGGAAGGATGAACTTCACTACCATGGATTTCATACATTTCCCAACCTAAAGGACAAAGTAACTGACCGACCTTTTCTTCTAAAGTCATGCGGGAAAGTAAATCTGAAAGTCTTATATCTATCGACAAACAGCGATCTTTGTAAGCAGGTAACGAGGGAGAGGATTGAGTAAACCCCAAAGTACATACCATCTGTACTATCACCAAGATATACAATCGTTTTATCATAATGTTATATGCAGTAAAATGACTCAATTAATTTATAGTGTATTTCTAATCTTTCAAATAGAGATATTCAATCCTACTTACCTATTTCTCCTTCAAATATAACTGTATGTACAGGTTGATGAGCATCATTTGTTATCAACTTGACCTTTGCATCCAATAGATGGTTTGAAGATGATACATTTAATTCAAACAGAACCTCCAGACACTCATTTTGCTTCAAAACCTTTTCACCCCGGATATTAGTAGAAACAAATTCCGGACATTCTATCTTGCGGATAATAAGAGGATTCGCCCCTTCATTAGTAACTTTTACTTTTCGCTGAATATGCTTTTTTAATGAGATATTCCCCAAATTAAAATAAGATTGTGAACATTTCATCCGGGGAGCAGTTGCCGTGCTTACTTTTCTCATATCATCAATCACTGTACCAAAGATTTGTATAGGAGAACTGTGTACGGAATTGGCACTAATAATAATCTTATCTTTAAATGTACCGTAAAAGCCTTTTAAAGGAGAAGCTGTTATTTTTATAGTCGCATAAGATCGACCTTGAAGAGATGATGGCATAGAAATCGACAAACATCCGCTCTTATCCAACAGCGAGTATGACAACCTGACCATTTTATCCGATCGGTTATAGATTCTAATTTCCAATTGTTTTGGCCTCCCATTATGTTGTAACAGATCATAAGATAGAGTCATTCGGTCTGCCAAAATATCTGATGATAAAGAATAAGGATATTCATCCTCTATACGATTCATTGTATTTATCGTGCCTTTTACCCAAAGAGTATTGACACTTTGCCCTGAATTAGAAACAACCCTTATACTCTTAGAGAAAAAGTTTGTTCGCCCTTTAGGATCGAAAGTTACGGTAATAGTGCCTGTATGCCCTGGTTTTACAGGTTGTTTACTATAAACAGAAATGGCACACCCACAAGTTGAAATCACTTCTTCAATCACAACCGGAGAAGTATGCATATTAGTAAAATGAAAAGTATGACTCACTTTGCCTCCTACTTCCTGAATATTACCAAAATTCCAAGTAGTAGTATCAAAACGCAATACAGCTCTTCCCTGTTGTTGCGCACATACGCCAACAATAGAGCACAGTAAAACGATCAAAGCTGACATAAAACGTTTCATCATCATTTCTTTAAGTTAATATTGGGAGCTACGTAAAAACACAATAACTCCCAATATAAAATCACATTTTAATTATCTTGAGGCAAATCATTGAATTCTGCATTCCAAATGATATTTGCCGAAGCCGGGAAAGTTAAATCACGCCCATTGCCCGAACTGTCCTTCAATGTATTTCCTTCTCCTTCATCCAATTTCCAATAGCCATATAAGTCCGAAGAAGATGGAGAAGCTATTGTACGCAAGTTAGCTTTTACTTCTTCCGCTGTCAGACACTTCTTCCACATACGAATATCAGAAATCAGACCATCAAAATACATACTTGAACTTGTATTACCAAACTGAATACCAGTCAACGTATATCCCACCTTGAATCTTTGAGAAGAGGATGGTCCCCAACGTTTAGTAGGTTTTGCAGAAGCAACTTCCTCACCGTTAATATATAAACGATAAGCAACCTCAGTATTCTGGCCCGTTTTCGTTCCGTCACAAGTAATAGTCAACCTAACCCATTGATTAGCCGGCAACGTTATATTTTGATTAGCCAATGTCAAGTCACATTGACGATTACCAATATTAGACGCTCCCGTTGCACCAGTTACACGTAGTTCACAACCACTAAAAACCTCATTATTATTGTTGGTATCCTTACCACGCCATGTACCTATATAATTAGTTCCACTGTGCCAATTATATGGATATACAAGCATTTCAAACGTATGTGTATTATCTTCAATCGTAACTACTTCATCATTTGCGAAACTTAACGTACGATACATATCCGTTGAATAAGAACTCATATTCAATCCCGGTATATAATCCAATTCCCCATCAATGCTAATCGTAAAATAAGAAACAGAACGAGTGTCCGTTACAAATTGTCCTACACACGTTTCATCTATTGTTGCAACAATAGGAAGCAAATATTCTTCACCTTCCACCAAACCGAACAATGATGAAAACTTAACTGATAAGGAATTGGATTCTTGCTGTCCTGCCTTCACTATCGCATTTTTAGCTTGCAACTCATAGACAAAAGCGGGCATCATCTTATAAGACGTGTTATTTGCAGCGTTATAAGCCTCTACCATACTTTCGTCCACGGCAATGTCACACAATAAAGTAGTAGCAGCAGGTTTATCCAGTTTGATAGTATAATCATAAACATAGCTTCCTGCATCCAGTATCTCCCTATAATCAATAGAAACAGGTCCTGCCTCCGACTGTGGCATCTCTATTGTCGGCAATTCAATAAAATCATTGTCATCATCCGAACAAGATGTGAATCCTACTCCTCCCAATAAAACAAGCAAAAGGAGAGTTAATCTATTTATATTGTTTTTCATTATCATACAGTCTATTCATTTATTATTACCTTATTCAAGACATTTATTCGTATCATCATAAGTCCAGTCAATCGTGATTCCATTCTTATAACTGATATCACGCTTTGACGGAGATAAATCATAGAAAGTAGTTCCTTCTCCTTCATTCATTCTCCAATAAGACACAAGCCCATTGGTAGAAGGGTCTACCCCACATACATTTGCTTTAATTTCACGAGCAGACAAAGGACGAGTCCAAAGACGCATCTCACTCAAACGACCATAAAACAATTGTGAAGATTGATAACCTTTTGAAGGCATACCGATCTGTACTCCATAAAGCGCATATTCATACGGAGCAACTGTCATTGAGTTATCTTTCTCTCCATTGATATACAATGTCAACGTACTGCCGTCATTTACCAAGGCAACAGCATACCAGGTATTTAAAGCAAAGCGAGTATTCGATGACATTTTACCCTGTTTAGTTGTTACATGCAACTGGTTCGGTTCATCCGTTCCTTCACCAAAACGAAGCAGGTTCTGGTCACATTTAAAGCCTCCATCATCAATCGCTCCCCCTTCTACAGATGCTTCACTACCTCCAAATGAGCAAACACGGGTAGTACCGGAAGCTCCGGAAGAACGGAATTTAGTGGCGTAAATCTTCACTTCCCATGTATAAGTAGGCAAAGAAGGAATAGGATCCGGAAGCAAAAATTGATAAGCCATAGAAGCCTGTCCTACATACGGAGCATGGAAACGCAATGTTCGAGATACTTTCAGGAAAATAGTACGCCCTGCTTCTATAATATCCAAATCTCCCGTCGCACTTTTTATGGTAACCGGTATCAAATAAACACGTCCCGGAACAAATTCCGAATCATCGGCAATTGAAAGAGAGGCAGCAGAAGAAATTGCCTGTCCTGCTGAAATAGTAACCTCCGGATTTTCAAATGTATATGATTTATCCGGAATGGGATAATAATTGGTTCCCATTTCCTCATTATAAGTATCAACCAGACTTGCATCAACAGCCAGATTCACCTGAATATCCGATTCAACGCGAGAAGTTGAAGTCACAGAAACAGCATACGCAGATGGAAATCCATCAATGGCGAACTTTACCAATCTATCCGAAGATGTTCCGGTCATTAACAACCCGTCACCTTTTTGAGCGGCTTCCTGGCATCCCAGCAGCATAAAAGAAGCTATTCCTATCAAAGCAGCTCCCCATATCTTTTTTATATTATTCAATGTTTTCATACCTTGCATACAAATTTAAAATTCATCCATTTTCTTCTTCCGTTTCTTGTTTAGTAGACTGTTGTACAGGCTTTCCGGCAGGATTTTGTTCCTGAATACCACGCCGAAGGCTATAATAAGGAATAGCGGCTTTCTCTTTATCACCTATAGCCTGATTAGCAGGACGAGTGGTATTGTATTCATATTCAAAATAATATCCACCGAATCCGCCTTTTCGTCCTTGTGTAGGATTCCAGCGTGCCATACCTATTACAGAATAGATTGGATTGCCCCATGAATCTACTTTATTTCCATCGGCTTCCGTAAATTCGACTCCACCATTCTGCCAGTACCATCCCATTTGTTCCGTAGCAACGAATTTTTCAGGAGGACACCAGCTGCTAAGCTGGTCAAATTTAGATTGCAAACTTTGAGCACTACCGGTGGTGTAACATTGTCGTACAAAATAATCGACATAAGGTTCTGTTTCCTTAGGAGGCAGCTGATTATAGAAGTCAACAATTAATAATTTGCCTGTACCCGATTGAGGACCGAAATAATTTCCCAATACCTTTATAAACTTTGTAAAGTTATCATTTTGCAACCAGTCGCCTTCCGGTTCGTAGTCCAAGTCCAAACCATCCAGATCATTACGCAACACACATCTCGCAAGATGCAAAGCATAAGCCTCGATACCTGCGTCGGTTTTAGGAAACTCCGTACTTCCAATACGGCAAATCGTACACATCACAACGCGAGTCCCCTTTACTGTACGGATATAATTCATTTCCTCATAAGCAGTCGGCAAATAACGCTCGTTATAATAACTCGTTTCTACATAAGCCGGATTGTTGGAAGGAATACCTGACCACAGACTGACAATGTCCAGACTATCCGGCAGACCAGTGAAATGAAGCCCCTGCGAAGGAGATGCTTCTGAAGTATAACCGGCATACCAGCCGAAACAAATAGCATGATCTGTTTTCTTATATTCACGCAGGTTCTGATAATATTCTTCATTATAAGTATTAGCTGCCTGTATAACTTCCGGTTCAATATCCGTATCACAACCACTCACAACAAATGTCAAGAGATAGGTGAACAAAAAATATACATAATTTCTTTTCATATTCTGCATTATTTAAGTAACCAATTATTTATTAGGCACATCCCACCACAATCTGACACCCGGGTTATCTACGCCACCTAAAAGTGTGATGCCTTTATCCAACTCTGTTCTATTCGTATTATATTCCGATTCCGGATAAGGTAATCTGCGGATTTGTATATTTGTGTCTACAGAACCTCCGGAACTTTCGTTCACAACAACCGGAAATACTTTCGGATAACCGGTACGGCGGAACTCTGTCCATGCCTCTTGTCCCACCGGATAAAGAGCAATGTACTTTTGAGTAATGATTTGTTCCAGATTTGTTTTAAAATCTCCCGATTCATCCCAAGCGATAGAAACAGTCCCCAAAGCATCCATGGAATGAGATGATGTCACCGGATCCTCATAATTGGCAGGCACATATCCACCCGCCGCAGTTCTTGTCAGATACGCGTCAGCTCCTGATACACCATGTTCATCAAATGACATTCTTATTCCATCTTCATAATACTTTTTAGCATCGGCATTCGTTCCCCAACGCAAAGCATATTCCGCCAACAAGAAATATGATTCAGATGAACGCATCCACACTACATTGGAAGTAGCGGTTGCCTGTGGTTCGGCAAAGATTCCTGTTATATATTTATCCTTACTTACGTCCTTTGACATTCCGGCTCTTATACCCCGATATTTTCCACCCGTACCTGCCTCGAAGTAAGCAGAAAGTCGTGGATCCTGATAACCATTCATGTATGAATCCAGCGTCGCTCCCATACAAATATCATCCCATCCTTTCAGAATATACAGAGGACTTTCATAAGTCGCTATCGGAGTAATATGCTGAAGTTCTGCTAAATCAGACTTCACATTCATCAATCCATAACTATTGCCAATAGCCAGTTGGGCTTCACTTTTTGCCTTTGTTTCATCCACATAGGCAAGATGCAATGCAAGACGCAAACGAAGTGAATTGGCAAACTTTATCCAAGATGTAACATCACCGTTGAACACACAATCCCATGATGACAAAACTTTACTTCCGGATGCAGCATAACTATCCAAGTTATTGATAGCTCCATCCAATTCTTCAAAGAATCTGTAATAAACATCCTTTTGCGAATCATAAGGCACTTCTTTTGAAACTCCAAAATTCAAATAAGGAATAGGGCCATAGGTATCTGTCACACGATGCATTGCCGCTACTTTCAGAATTTGTGCCATAGAAAACCGGGGATCTTCGTCATTGTTAATCGCTTTTCTTATTTCACGCCAGGCATTCATAGTCGTCAGGTAATTGGTAGTGAACATATCACCATACCAACTTCTTTTATCCCAATTGTAACGACCGGCAGAATTGATACTGGGAGCAGGAAAACCAAAATAGCCGACATAACCATCTCCACCCATCACTTCCACAGTCTGATATCTGTCCGAACCGATATTAAGTCCCGGTTGTGCTACCACCAGTACGTTCTGCTCCATCTGTAAAAGAAGAGAACCAGTTCTCACATTATCCCAATCCGTCATCTCATCGGTTGCTTCATTAGGATTGGTATTGTACTCCAAAAAATTCTTTGTACAACCTACATTTATCATGATTACTCCAAGGAGTAAGTAGTAGTTCCTTACTTTAAAAAACTTACGTATGTTCATCATTATTTTTTTTAAAGGTTATCCAATTAGAAAGAAATCTTTGCAGAAAATCCCATCGATCTCAAACTCGGTTGCATGAAATAGTCCATACCCTGGTTATAAGTACCTGTGCTTGCGGTAGATTCCGGGTCAAATGGAGCCTTACAATATAGCATCCATAAATTACGTCCTACAAAGGACACATTCAATCCAGAAATCCATTTACACCATTTATTGATCGGAATATCATATCCCAATGTCAATTCTCCCAAACGAACATTCGTCATACTATATACATACATAGAACCTACATAACCTGTACCATTAGCCCCGATAGTCTGATACCATGTCTGGGCATCAATCATCTGACCGTTTACTTTCACGCCACCATTATCCCGCGCTTCTGCGGATGTCTTAGACACTCCATAATAGTCCATTACAGCTTGAGTGGCAGAAACTCCGATACCACCTACACGGGCATTCAACATAAATCCGAGACTGATTCCTTTCCAATTAAATTCATTTCTCCAGCTAAGAGTATATTTCGGATTGGTATTACCGGCATAGACATAATTATTCTTATCCGTTTCCAATGCACCTGTCATTGAATTCATCCAGATATATCCATGCTCGTCAGTTCTCATTGTATTCACATATACATCTCCCATAGAGCCCCCCACTGTTAGCCGTTGTTTGGCACCGCCTAATGAATAAACATCCATTTCGTCCAGATGTACTGCCACTCCCAACTCTTCATTTGTATATTCAGGGAGTAATTGGTCAATGCGGTTTCTGTTGAGCGACCATAGTAAAGTTGTTTTCCAATCTACAGGCCCTATATTCTGTTTAAAGCCAAGAGCTAACTCAATACCTTTATTCGTTACTTTACCTGCATTTACATATAGTTTAGAATATCCGGTTGTTGTAGAAATTTCCGGACTGAAGAGCTGATTCTCCGTATATGTCTTATAAGCTGTCACGTCCAGTGTCAGTTTATTATCAAACAGACCTAAATTAAATCCTCCTTCCCATGAATGAGTTCTCTCCGGTTTAAGGTCTTTTATCGGGAAATAAGAAGTGGTATTCAACCCTCCCAACACTGCGTAAGTAGTGATAGCCCTGAATCTTTCCGGTGCATTACCCACCTCACTATATGAAAGGCGGACCTTTGCATAAGAAAGAATGTTAGATTTCATTGTAAACATATTAGTCAGAATCGCTGAAGCACCGATAGAAGGATATAATATGGAAGAATGGTTTGTTCCTGCCAAAGCAGATATCCAGTCATTACGTAACGAACCGTCTACATAAACCATGCCCTTATATCCTAATGAGAATGTTCCGAATAAAGAATTGGTACGGTCGTGATAGTTCGTATTTTTATAGGTTAATTTACCGGAAACGTTCGCATTGTTAGAAGTAAACAGATTAGGAATGGTCAGCAATCCGCCGCCAAAATTAAGTTCCTTATAATCCAAATCCAATAAACTGGCACCTAAAGATGCTGTCAGATTCCATGTGTCGTGATAGAAATATTTATTGATATTCAACATGGCATCCGCATATATCTGACTGGTATTCTTGTTCGATTGCACGTATGCTCCTTTATCCGAGTTTTCAGCAATCACATTCAAAGTGGAAGCATACATTTTCTTTTCCGAGTTGATAGTTTCCTTATCCAGCTTGACGCGTCCGGAAACATTCAACCAATCTGTTATCGTATATTTTAGTGAACCGCTTGCCAGAAAACGGTCTTTCTTGTTGGTATACATATTCCGGTTCGTAATCCAGTAAGGATTCTGCATGGATAATCCATTTTCTTTCAATGGCCAGAACTGTGTTTTTATGTTACGGTCTACATCATATCGTTCATAATACTGATATTTCGAGAAATCATCACCGCGCGGAAATAAATAAACGGGAACCAATGGATTGGCATACTCTCCTTGCGACAACATATTCTGTTCCTTTACATTAGAATACATAAAACTTAAATCCATCGTCAGTTTATCATTCAGCATAGAGGTCGTGTTACGAACAGAGAAATTATATCTGTCCAAGTCATTATTCTGAATGATACCCCGGGCATTCACAGCACCTACGGATACATAGGTTTGATTTTTTTGTGTCCCTGTAGTCAGACTTACAGTGTTCGCTACATTGTAACCTGTCTGAAAAAAATCTTTAACTTCATAATCGGTAGGAGATGACAATTTAGATGCCCAACTATACCACTCTCCTGTTTCCGAACCATACGTATTCTGGAATTCCGGCAATCGGAATGGTGAATAGAAAGTTGAATTATTACTGTAAGTCAATCTGGTTTTATCTACAGCTCCTTTCTTCGTTGTGATAAGTACCACACCATTGGCAGCAGCCGAACCATATAGTGCAGCGGCGGCCGATCCGCTAAGTACTGAAATTGATTCTATATCATCAGCGTTGAAGTTAGCCAATCCGTCACCGGATTGTCCGGCACCCGTATACTGATCGTCGGGTTGTTCACCTGATATATTAGCCAAAGGAACTCCATCTACTACATATAGAGCGTTGTTATTACCGGATATAGACTTCGTACCACGCATTACCACACGGGCACCACCTCCAATACCGGATGAACTTGCATTGATATTCACACCCGCCACCTTACCGGCAAGACTGCTCATCACATTCATATCTTTCGCCTTTGCCACTTCGTCGCCGCCAATCTGCTGCACATTGTATGTCAAAGACTTGGTTTCTCGTTTAATGCCCAAAGCCGTTACAACAACCTCATTCAAGACTTTTGTATCTTCCGTCATCACAATGGAAAGCGATTTATTATCTGTAACCTTCACCTCTTGAGAAGCATATCCAATATAAGAGATCTCCAATACCGCTCCCTTTTTAGCTTGAATCTGAAAGTTTCCGTCGAAATCTGTAATAGCACCGGTAGTTGTCCCTTTTACTTTCACATTCACTCCGATCAAAGGTTCTCCTTTTGTATCTTTCACTGTACCTTTTACCTGAATAGTCGGATCTTGCTCTGTTACATTCAATTTATTGGTAGACAAGATAATCTGCTTATCAACCACTGTATAAGTAATGTTGGTTCCTTTAAATACCTCATCAAGAATATCCAGGATCTTACCTGAATTGTTTCTCACAGAAACAATACGGTTCTTCTGAATTGTTTTATCATTATAAAGGAAAACATAGTCGGACGTCTCCTCTATTTTATTCAGTACCTGTTCTACAGATACATTGTTCATTGAAATGGCAACCCGCGTTCGCTGGGCATAGCCATCTTCGGCAGAAAGTTGTAATACTACTGCGAAAAGTAGTGCTAGACTAATCCTCATAACTAAAGGAAGTTTTAGATTTAAAGCATATTTAGGACATAATGCTGTAAATGAATGATTTTTTTTCATACATTTGTGGCCAACTAAAGTTTATTACTAAATGAACTATGGTTTGATTCCGGCTAGTGTTTGCGAGACCTTGTACCGTGAATCTGGAAAATTCGGAGGAAGACAGCTGTTGGTAGCAGCTTTCTTCCTTTCTTTTATTCTCTTGTGTTATTCCATGGGCTTTTATTTTAAGGGTTACTACTCTAATATAAATCTACTCTAATTTTAGTCTTTGATAATGTATCATCTGCCTGTTGTTGCGGTTCTTCAATTTTCCATTTTAAATCGGCAGACCTGGCCAGATAATCCAATATCTGCGACAGAGTTTCAGTCCGGAAAGTAGCCCGGTACTTATATTCTTTTCCAGACCTATTGTTAAACTGAATTTCTACATTGAAATGTCGTTCCAGACGCTTCAGGATTTCTTCTAATGAAGCATTTCTGAAAATTAGTTTTCCATCTTTCCAAGCTATCTTTCCATAGACATCCACTTTATTTTTTTTCGACTTTTGACTCTGTTTGTCGTAAAGCAACTGTTCTCCAGGAGCCAATACGATTGTTTCCTGATCGGGGGTTATCACATTTACCTTACCCTTTTCCAATACTGTTTCTATATAATTATCATCCTCATAGGCAGCTACATTAAATTTGGTACCATAAACATATACGCTCAAGCCATTCGGAGTATTTACATAGAAAGGACAATCTTTGTCTGCCTGCACTTCGAAATATGCCTCACCCTTCAGTTCTACCAACCGGTTGTCTTTCTTGAAAGTGGTAGGATAACGCAATGTACTACCTGCATTCAACCATACTACAGAATGATCCGGAAGTTCATAACGTATGACAGAACCGGTAGCGGTTACCACCTCTGCATATTTCTCGTCGGTTTCTGTTCCACTAAAATATAAATATCCCAAAACCAGAGAAGAGAGAAATAAAGGTATAGTCAGAAATGCTGCATAACGCATCAGTTGATTATACATATTCTTTCTTCTATTAGTTTTTATTTTGGTTTGTGCTTGATAATAGGCACCCAATACATCAATGGATTCCATTTCTTTAATATCATCTCCCAATGCTTGTGCTTTACGGAGCAATGATTCCGGACTCATATTTTCCATATTTTCTTTCAAAATCTTATCTTTTAATTGTAATTACACTTATAATACAACTGAAGTAATTGGAAAAGGACAGCAAAAACAAACTTTTTTTATTTTATTTTTCGAGCCATGCCAAATTGAAGCGGTAATGCAATCGGCTACTAAGGATATGAACCACATTATCAGGAGTTTGTGTTCCTGCAAGATAGCCACGTGGTTCAGCATGATTTTCATCCATTTCGAAATATCCCGTCCATGCTCCACCGTTTAAAAAACGATATTCACCGTCCGTCAGTAGTTTTCTTACCGGCCATGTTTTTCCCTCATCGTAGGAAAGAGCCGCATACATGCCATATCCTTTCTTCACATTTCCATTTTTATCCTTAAATTCCAGACCACGTTCTTCCAAAGGCGTACGTTGCGGATGGTCTGTAAAAGAAACCAATAGCAAAGGTCCTTCATTCAGTCTCATTAAAACAAGACGCTGGCCTCCGTCAATAGGAGGGAGTTCGCTTGCTACATATTTCCAGGTCTTTCCCATATCATCTGATATGCTCATTGGCATTCGGAGCTTTCCTTCTTTATTCCGTATGCTATTACCACGCCCCATAGCCATCAAACTTCCGTTCCCTAATTGTACAATTCCCGCATGGATACCTGCGATTGTACTTCCCGTTCCTCCTTCTTTGAAATCCGGCAAAGGAGCGCCATCCCAAGGATCGCACCATGTTTTTCCTCCATCTTTACTGATTTGAACAGCTGCCCCATCATGACTGCCAGGACCCGCATCACAGGCTTGAACCAGCCATCCCTCACGTGTGCGAATCGTACCAGCTATTACCTGATGACGTTTGGTATGTTCGGGAGCTATCAGTTTAGGAGTGCTCCATGAAGCACCGTTATCTGTACTGGTACGTAGTACCATTGCGAGATTCTGCCAGTCACCCGATGCTTCCACTCCATTGATATGATACAATTTTCCTTTCCCGTCATTGAGCAAAGCGCTTCCTGTCATATTCCGATCCGGAACTTTAAAGAATAAAGAAGCCACATCCCAATCAGTATGCCCGGCACGCAAGCGGGAACCGAGTACTACCATCCCTCTCCCATTCTCTTCATTTGCAGAAAACCATATTGCCAGCAAATCTCCATTATCACACCAGGTAACTGCAGGCTGATGATTATGCAGATAAAATGGGGTATTCGAATCACATGCCGGACGTACCACAAATGGTATCGGAGGCAAAAACATCGGTGTGGTAGCAGATACTTTTTTCCATTTTATAGATGCATTTTCTACAGATTCCTGATTGAACGGGACAGGGGCAGATGTTCCAGATACATTCAAACGAGTATCGGCTTCCACAATTCTAAATCCGGTTTGGGAATGTTTATCTTCCGGGAGCATAGCCAGTCGATTGGCACTTCGCAAGTATTTCTCCGGGGTGTGATGACTCCCTCCTCTAGTGACCCGAAACTCTCCGGTCAACGGTCCTGCCGGGTCTTTCTGCTTTTCTGCGGAATAAGGAGCATACCAATCCAAGCACCATTCTTCCACATTTCCATGCATATCATAAAGCCCGAATGTATTAGGAGGAGTCTGGGCTACTTTTAAAGATACCGGATCAAAGTCACGAACCACTTTTTGATTCCGATGATAAACTGCAGGTAACCCGTCTCCTGTAGAAAATAGTGTGTATGTGCCTGCCCGACAAGCATATTCCCATTCCGCTTCTGTTGGCAAACGATAGTTTTTGCCTTCTTTCCGGCTAAGCCATTCACAAAAGGCAACAGCATCGGAATAACTTACATTGACGACTGCTTCATCATCTTCCAGCGAAACACCGTTTTTTCCTCGTAATGCCCGATGTTCCGGACGGAATGACTCATATTGCGCATTCGTTATTTCAGTGATTCCCATACGAAACGGGCGAGAGATTATTACCTGATGGATAGGAGCCTCATCAAAATCTTCGCCTAATCCGTCACTTCCCATATAAAAACTTCCGGCAGGTATTTCAGCCATCGGAATAAAAGACTTGGAAACTCCTTGAGAATGTATTGGCAAACAAAAGGTTATAGCCAATAAAAAAAACTTGTTTTTCATATTTTAATCCCGTTTATATATAATACAATCAACCTATATACAAAAGGACAGCCTCATCTGATTATTTTCTATTCATTAGTGTTGAAAGCAAAAAAAAGAATCGAAAATTAGGCTTTGATAATTATCTTATTATATATTTGCAACGAAATGAAAAACTACAGAACCTCAAAATAATGAAAATATCTTTTTCTAAACAGACTAAAGAACGGGCTTTCAAACAACTTTATGAGGAGTATTATGCCCCATTTTGTTTGTATGCAAAAAGGTTTGTTGATGATAAAGAAACACGTGAAGACATCGTTTCGGATGTATTCACCTCATTATGGGATAAACTGGATACTGATTCTTTTGATCTTCAATCGAACACCGCATTAGCTTACATCAAAATGTGCGTAAAAAATAGCTGCCTGAATTTCCTGAAACATCAGGAATATGAATGGAGCTATGCGGAAAATATACAGAAGAAAGCTCCTGTCTATGAAACAGAACCGGATAGTATATATACTCTTGATGAGCTATACAGAATGTTGTATGAGACATTAAACAAACTTCCCGAAAACTATCGAACGGTCTTTATTAAAAGTTTCTTTGAAGGCAAAACTCATACAGAGATTGCAGAAGAGATGAATCTTAGCGTGAAGTCTATCAATCGATATAAACAAAAAACGATGGAACTTTTACGTAATGAATTAAAGGAGTATATGCCACTATTACTCTTGTTATTTCTTCGTGCATAATCTACATCCTCATGTTCTCTTCCTGGTATATGCCTTTCTTTTGAAAAACAGTCGTACTCTATATATGTATTAGTCCTGTTGTTTATATCACTCTGCTTAACAGGGAAAACGCATTATAAATCATGTAAAATAAGTTCCCATAAGAATTCATTATC
>ERZ791865.541-NODE-541-length-53246-cov-14.563761_pt1 | contig 53246 bp, 53 predicted proteins | sample MGYA00509942_ERZ791865 | MGnify/ENA primary metagenome ERZ791865 (study PRJEB30046, sample SAMN00792098) | human gut metagenome | study: EMG produced TPA metagenomics assembly of the A metagenome-wide association study of gut microbiota in type 2...
GGCGCGATTTGCGCCGGCCGCTTACTGTTTATGGTTTTACTGTTCCATCAGTAATTGAGGTTGTAGATCGTGTTCATGTCGAGGTCGACCCAGGTGGCGGTTTCGAGCAGTTCGCCTGTTGTGCAGTCAGAGAACTTGGCGATAACTTTATGGCCGCCGGCCCAGAAGGGAGCCGACACTCCGCCTTCATAGCCGTTCATTTCGCCGAGTGCAATGCTGTAGTCGGGCTCTGCGTCGTCGATATTGACATAGATGTCGACCGTAATATCTACCGACGACATGAAACCGCAGGGGAGCTCTTCGGTCAGACGGACACGACATATTCCGGCCGAAGGACTGAAGACGAACGATTTCGACTCATCGGTCTTGAAATTCTTCATCGTGATTTTCTTTCCGTCGTAGGCGGTTATCCACATATCATTGAACAAGCCGCTGCTCTGACTCAGATAATAATGGTCGCCTTCACGTACGGGTATTCCGGACATACTGCCGCCTACACAAGAATAGCTGTTGCCCCATTTGACAGCCGAACGGTTATATCCGAACGCCTGGGGCCAGTTGGTGGTTGTGAAAATCATGAACGACATGTCCTGCTCGCCGAGCCATACGCCCTCCATAGTTTCGATAAACTGAACGTTGGTGGGAACGGTGAACGAGTTTCCTCCATCGGGCTCGTCATCGTCGGAACAGGAAACCAGCGGGAAGCACAAAGCGACGGCGAAGAGCATCACGAGGTAATAAAAAGGCTTTTTCATAAAATAGATTTTAGAATCAAAAAAGTATTCAGCTACAAATACATAACAAAATTTACAAATTACCCCCCCGAATGTTAAATACGCTTAAACAGACAAAGGACTGTGCCGGAAAGCACAGCCCTTTGTAATCATCTGATTGGCGGGATTCAGTCTTTTGAGAGCGGGACGGCGTAGTAGCGTTTCTGGCCGGTCGGATAGATGCCGGTTATGAACATTACGGGATCGCTGTCGCTCTTGACGATGGCGTTGTAAAGCTTCTCGACGTCGTCGGCGTCGGTCACGCGAGAATTGTTGATGTCGAGGATTATGAAGCCGTCTTTGATGCCGGCGTCTTTGAACAGGCCGTCTTTGAGACCGATGACCTCGAGACCGGCGCGGATGCCGAGCGAGCGGCAGGTTTCCTCACTGGCGGCGCGGAATGCGCAGCCGAGCTCGGTGACGCTTCCGGGCTGGGTCACCTTGGTGTTGCCCTGAGAGTTGCGCAGTGTCACCATGACCTCGCTTGTCTTGTTGTCGCGGACATAGGTCACCTTGACTTTGTCGCCGGGACGATAGCGGGCGACCTGCTCGTGGAGCTGGGCGATAGTCTTGACGGGCTGACCGCCGAGGGCTATGATGACGTCGCCTTTCTTCAGGCCGGCCTCGCGTGCGGCCGAGAGATCGGAGACCTCTTCGATGACAGCTCCTTCGTTGACGGCCGTGATACCTTTTTCTTTGGCAATCTTCGAGTTAAGCTCGGAGATGGTGATACCGAGCACGGCACGCTGCACGGCGCCATACTGGCGTATGTCACTGACGACTTTCTTGACAATCGATGTCGGGATAGCGAACGAGTAGCCCGAATAAGATCCGGTGTTCGAATAGATTGCCGTGTTGATTCCGACAAGCTCACCGGCGAGGTTCACCAGAGCTCCGCCGCTGTTGCCGGGATTGACGGCGGCATCGGTCTGGATATAGCTCTCGATGCCCATGTTGCGCGAGTGGGTCACCTGCGAGATACTGCGGGCCTTTGCCGACACGATGCCCGAGGTCACTGTCGAGGTGAAGCCGAAGGGGTTGCCCACGGCGAGCACCCATTCGCCGACCTTCAGCTTGTCGCTGTCGCCCATGGGGATGACAGGCAGTTCCCTGGCATCGATCTTGATCAGAGCGAGGTCGGTAGTGGGATCAGAGCCTACGACGGTAGCGTTGAACGTGCGGTTATCGTTAAGAGTCACTTCGAGACGTTCGGCACCGTCGATGACATGATTGTTGGTGACGATATAGCCGTCTTCGCTGATAATGACGCCCGATCCCAGTCCGAGCTGACGCTGGGCCGACTCATCGTCGCCGTTACCCCCGCGCTGACGGGGCTGAGGCTGAGGCTGCTGGCGGCGCGGTGTTCCGAAGAAAAAGTCGAAGAGGTCGTCGCCGAACGGGTTGAATCCGCCCTGATTGCCATACTGCATACGCGGAGTGGCGAAGCTCTTGATCGAAACTACGCCGTTGACGGTCGACTCGGCGGCCTTGGTGAAGTCGGTGTTGGCCGGAGCGGCAACAGCGGCCGTACGGTAGAACTTGTTCTGCCCGGCGGCCTGCTCCGCGGGAGTGCCTTCGGAATTACTGTTCATAGTGAAGAGACTCGCACCGGGGAGTCCGGTAGCTGCCGACAGACGGCCGATAGAGAAAACTGTGGCTCCGCTGCACACGATGGCTACCGCGGCTGTCAGAGCGAGCTGTTTAAACTGGTTCTTGTTCATAATCAAAAATAATGAGCATTTTTTCAACTATGACGGCAAAAACCGCGCCTTATTACACGTCGACAACGATTGCTTAAAAATTTTTAAACATTGGCCATGTTTTTTCAATTCTTTTTGCATTGTCGGGGGTGAATAGCTACTTTTGCAGATATGAAGCTCACAAAAGCCCTTGTCAGTGTCATGACAATTGTCGCACTGGCCGGTCCGGCAGCCGGCCTCATGACCTCATGCTCGTCATCGAAACAGGCGGCGTCGGTCGTGACCCGGCGTCAAAACAACGGTTCGAAGAAAGAGCCGTCACTGAAGCCGCCACGGCTCGAGGCCGACGCCCCGGACAGCTGGCGCTCGCTCTACAGCGAGGGGTGCAAATGGCTCGGCACACCTTATAAATACGGGGGCAACGACCGCAACGGTGTCGACTGTTCGGGCCTGATGGTAGCCATCTACCGCGACGCCCTTAACATAAAACTTCCGCGCACGTCGCGGCAGCAGAGCGAATGGTGCCGGCGCGTCGACATCAAGAACCTACAGCCGGGCGATCTCCTTTTCTTCGACACTTCGCGCGACCGCAACGGAAAGGTAAGCCATGTCGGCCTCTATCTCGGAAGCGGAGAAATGCTTCATTCATCGACAAGCCGTGGCGTTATTGTCAGCGCGATCGTCGACAATTATTATTCGGAACGGCTTCTGGCCTGCGGGCGAGTGGCCGAGATGGGGAGCGACAAGTCGGACAAGGCTGACAGGTCAGACAGGTCAGACAGGTCAGACAGGTCGGACAAGGCCAATAAGGCTAATAGGCCCGACAGCGACCCTCGCGCGGCGGTTTTAGGCTCGCTGATCGAAGAGAAACTCGATTCTATTTTCGTCAACGCCGACCATTGACAATCTCATAACCAACCACTGAAACAACAATGACAAAACCCGACCGCCGGACAGCCCCGGAAGTATCTGTTCCGGGAAACCTTATAATGCCCCCTGTCGAATCGCTGATTCTCGCCAACGGCGCGCGTCTGGCGTGCTACTCCGGCGGCGACGCCGACGTCAACAGCCTGACAGTGGCCATCGGAGGGGGCACAGCCGAAGAGGAGGTTGCCGGCCTGACATCGCTGACCAACGCAGTGGCCGTCGACGGCACGGCGGCAATGACCTCCGAAGAGATTGCCGAAGTGCTTGATTTCAACGGCTCGTGGACATCGGGCAATGTCGGTCTCCACCGTTCAACCCGCCATTTCTTCTCGCTCAACAGCCGCTTCGACGACGTTCTGCCGGTTATCGCCGACATCATTGAGTCGCCGGTATTTCCCGACCACGAGAGCGCTGTCGGCTGCGAGAAAAGCGCGCGTCAGGCCGAACTCGAACGCGAAAAAGAGCGGTTCTACTCCGACAACGAAGTGAACAGGCTTCTGAAAGGACGCCGGAGCCGGTCTGCCCGCGTCGCCGAACCCGACGAGCTGAGGGCGCTGACAGCCGACGACCTGCGCCGGGCCTACCGCCGGGCGTTCAATCCGCTCAACATGACGGTCTATCTCTCAGGGCGGCTGACGCCTCATATCGTCGACGCCGTAGCCTCGCGTTTCGAAGCCATGAAAGCGCACGGCGAGGGGGTCGGGCCGGCTGCTTCAGACTTCAAAGCCGACGGCAAGCCGCGACGTGTCGACATCCCGCGGCCGGGTGCGCTCCAGAGCGCCATCTCGGCGGGCATAGCCACCCCCGTAGGCCGTCGCGACGACGACTACGAGATGCTTCGCATCGCCGTTGTCGCCTTAGGGGGATATTTCGGCAGCCGCCTGATGCTCAACATCCGCGAGGACAAAGGCTATACCTACGGCATCGGAGCCTCTCTGATGGGCTATCCCGGCGAGAGTTTCCTCAGAATCTCGACCCAGTGCGACAACCGCTATGCCGACAGCGTCATCGACGAGATCCGCGCCGAGCTGCTGCGTCTGCAAAGTCCCGACAGCTTCGGCGCCGACGAAATAGAACGCCTGCGCTCTTTCGTCACTACCCTGCTCACTGCAGAGCTCGACAGTCCGTTCGCCATTATGAACCATCACGCCGTTCTCGACGACGTCGGCGCTCCGGCCGACTATTTCGCGCGCCAGCAGCGGGCTCTGGCATCGATGACTCCAGAGAGTCTTGCCGGAATGGCCCGCCGTTATCTCTCGCCCGAAAACCTCTATATCGCAGTGGCAGGCGACATAAGAAAACAGCAGGTTAACGTAGTTTAACGCCAGGCGGTGTCCAACAATAGCGGTGTGAGCAGTGTTTTCTAAAATAGAAATTACTAACAACAAACACCTTTACTATTATGAACACCGCACCTCTTCAAGGAATCAAGGTAGTTGACCTCACAGAAGTACAATCAGGCCCGTCGTGCACACAGCTTCTCGCTTGGCTTGGCGCCGAAGTCATAAAAATCGAACGTCCGGGAAAAGGGGACGCAACCCGAAAAGAACTTCAGTTCGATCCCGACTGCCCCAGCTATTACTTCCTCCAGCTCAACAGCGACAAGAAATCTATCTCGCTCGACTGCAAGACGCCCGACGGCAAGGAGGTGCTCACAAAACTCATCAAGGAGGCTGATATTTTCGTAGAGAACCTTCATCCGGGAGCAGCCGACAAGCTCGGATTCTCATGGGAAGCCGTCCATGCCCTAAACCCGCGCTGTATCTACGGTACAATCAAGGGTTTCCCCCAGTCATCGAAATACAAAGACCTCAAAGCCTATGAGCCGGTTGCTCAGGTAACGGCGGCAGCCGCCTCGACTACAGGCTGGTATGAGGGAGAATACAACATCCCGACCCAGAGCGGCGCGGCCCTTGGCGACTCGAACACCGGCATGCACCTGACAATCGGTCTTCTGGCCGCTCTTGTCCAGCGCGAAAAGACAGGCGAGGGAGTATTCGTCTACCAGTCTATGCACAATGCCTGCCTCAACCTCTGCCGAATCAAGACCCGCGACCAGCTGACCCTCGACAAACTCGGCTATCTGACCCAGTTCCCCCAGTACCCCAACGGCAAGTTCGGCGACTTCGTTCCGCGTTCGGGCAACACCGAAGGCAGCGGCGTTCTCGGCTGGACTTATCCATCGCTCGGCTATGAAACCGACCCGAACGCCTTTGTCTACATCATCTTCCAGCGCGATGCCAAATCGTTCGAAAAAGCCTGTCAGGCATTCGGCTTCGAAGACTGGCTGACCAACCCCGACTTCAACACCGCCGACGCCCGCGACCGTCACAAAGAGGAAATCATTGCCCGCGTAACCGAATGGAGCAAGACCCGCACAAAATTCGAAGCGACCGAGCAGTTGTCGAAATTCGGCGTTCCCGTAGGCCCCGTTCTCTCGACTAAGGAAATTATGGACGACCCGACCCTTTACGACGGCAACACTCTGGTCAAGATCAATCAGGGAGGCAAAGTCGGCGAATTCGTGACCGTCGGTGTGCCCTTCACAATGAGCAACTATCAGCCGACCTACGGCCCCTGCCCGACTCTCGGCGGCAACACCGACGAGATTCTGACCTCGCTCGGCTACAGCGCCGACCAGATAGCCGAGATGGCCAAGAACGGCACCACCGCGCCGCTGCCGGCCACCGACGCTCCGGCCGCAAAAGCCTGACAATTATCTACAATCACGGGAGGCCACAACAGCCTCCCGTGAAAACGACTATTAATCAACAACCACAGTTTCAACTTAAAGCTTCGAAAAAAAATGGCTAACCAACCCCTCAACATAAAGCCGGGCCAGCCGCTTCCCGCCTCAGCAACCGGAGGGCCGACCTTCCCGGATCAGGTCACAGGAATGCGCGTGCTTGCCATGTCGCTCCACAAGATAGGCGTCGACAAGATGTATGGTCTCGTCGGCATTCCCGTTACAGAAGTCGCCTATATCGCTCAGGAAGAGGGCATCAAGTTTGTCGGCTTCCGCCATGAGCAGCAGGCCGGCATGGCCGCCGCCACCCACGGCTTCCTGACAAAGACACCGGGCGTTCTGCTGACAGTCAGCTCTCTCGGTTTTCTCAACGGCCTGACATCTACCATCAACGCCACCGTCAACTGTTACCCGATGATCCAGATCTCGGGGTCGAGCGACCGCGACACCGTCGACATGCAGCAGGGAGCCTACGAGGAACTCGACCAGTTCGCCGTAGCGCGCCCGCTTGTCAAAGCCGCCTACCGCGTCAACAAGCCTGAAGACATCCCGACGGCCGTTGTGCGCGCCTATCGCGCAGCCATCAGCGGACGCCCCGGCGGCGTCTATCTCGACATGACGGTAGCGAGCCTCGGAGGTGTCATCGACGCCGACAAAGCCAACGCTCTCATCGACGCCATGATTCCGCCGGTCGACCCCGTGGCCGAAGTCGCTCCCAATGCCGATTCGGTCAAGCGTGCGGCCGACCTCATCGCCGGCGCCCGTAAGCCGGTGTTCCTGCTGGGTAAAGGAGCCGCCTATGCTCAGGTCGACGACAAGATCAGGAATCTGATCGAATCGACAGGCATTCCATACTACCCCATGTCGATGGCAAAGGGTCTGCTGCCCGACAACCATCCGCTGAGCGCCCTGTCGGCCCGCTCTACGATAATGAAAGAAGCCGATGTGGTCGTCCTCGTAGGCGCCCGCCTTAACTGGCTTCTGTCGCGCGGCCATGGCAAATGGAATCCCGACGGAAAGTTCGTTCAGCTCGACATCGACCCGGTCGAAATCGACTGCAACCGCCATATCGCCGCTCCCGTTGTCGGCGACCTCGGACTGTCGCTCGACGCCCTATCGGCCGCTCTGGCCGGATGCAAGCTCTCGGCCGACCCGCAGTGGGTCAAAGAGATTCAGGCCATCACCGTGGCCAAGAACGCGTCTTTCGCCAAACGGCTTGAGCCGCAGACTGTGCCGATGACCCACTGGAGCGCCCTCTCGGCCGCCAAGAAAGTCATCGAAGCCAACCCCGACGTCATTTTGGTCAATGAAGGCGCCAACACCCTCGACGACACGCGCGACGCCATCGACATGTCGCTGCCGCGCCACCGCATCGACTGCGCCACCTGGGCTATAATGGGAATGGGAATGGGCTCGGCCATAGGCGCCGCCGTCGCTACCGGCAAGCAGGTTGTCGCAATCGAAGGCGACAGCGCGTTCGGCTTCAGCGGCATGGACTTCTCGACGATATGCCGCTTCAATCTGCCGGTCACCGTCTGTATCTTCAACAACGGCGGCATCTACAACGGCATCGGAGTGAACCTCAGCAACGACGGCGATCCGGCCCCGACAACCCTCGATGTCAAAGCCCGCTACGACAAGCTCGCCGAAGCCTTCGGCGCACAGAACTACTATGTGACGACTCCGGCAGAGTTCGCCACAGCCCTGACCGAGGCCATAGCCTCGAAAAAGCCCTGCCTCATCGACGTTCAGCTCGCCGCCGACTCGGGCAAGGAAAGCGGACACATCGGCTATCTGAATCCGTCGCCGCTGATCGACATCGAAGTATAACAGCCGTAAAACTCGAAGTATGGAACATATAATACTATACGCCATAGTCCCGATAATCGTGGTCATGGCATTGGGATACTTCTCGGGAAAGGCCGGGTCGTTCAACGGCAACGACGCACGCACGCTCAACAAGGTCGTTCTTAACTACGCCCTTCCTGCGGCCCTGTTCGTGTCGATCATCAAGGCCAACCGCGAGATGCTCGCCGTCGATCTGAAGCTGACAATAGTTTCGTTCGTGGTTCTGATAGCGATGTTCTTCGTGGTTTATCTGGTTTTCCGCTATATGTTCAAGGACACGGTCGGAGAATCGGCCGTCAGCGCCCTTATCAGTGGTTCGCCGACAATCGGATTCCTCGGCTTTGCCGTTCTTCAGCCTATCTTCGGAACGCTGCCTACAGTGGGCCTCGTGGTCGCCATCGTCTCGATCGAGGTCAACGCCATCGGAATTCCTATCGGCCTCGCTCTTCTGAAGATGGGCAACGCCGAAAAGGGTGTTACCGCCGACGGAGGCAAAAAGCCAAGCGCATGGCTGCCCGTTCTGAACGCCCTGAAAGAGCCTGTGGCATGGGTGCCTATCGTAGCGGTGATTCTCGTGTTGCTCGGTGTCGAATGGCCCGACTATCTCAACCCTTCGTTCGACCTTATCAAAGGCGCCAACGCCTCGTGTGCGGTATTCGCAGCCGGTATAACCCTGTCGTCGGTCAAGATCCAGATAAACTGGCAGGCATGGGCAGGTGTGATCCTGAAGCTTATCGCTATGCCTCTGGCAATCCTCGTTGTCGGCCTGCTCTGCCACATGGATCCGACGAACCTGAAGATGCTCGTTGTCTGCGCGGCCCTTCCGCCTGCCTTCTCGGGCATTATCATCGCCAGCCGCTATAACACCTACGTGGCAACCGGAACAAGCTCGCTGTTCCTCTCCGTTATCTGCTTCATGTTCATGTGCCCGATATGGATCGCCATAACCGAAGCCTGCATAACGAGATTCTACTGATAAATTCTAATTCCTTTCTGTCAAATTTCCAGACTCATCGTGAGCCGCCGTTCAATGGCGGCTCACGCATGATGATGACCTACGGCAACATATATGTGGCCACCGTAGCCCTCGGAGCCAACTATTCCCAGACCATCACCGCCATGCGCGAGGCCGAGGCTTATCCCGGGCCGTCGATAATCGTCGCCTACTGCCCGTGCATCAACCACGGAATACGTACCGACATGTCGCATTCCATAGTCGAGGAACGCGATGCCGTCCGCGCCGGCTACTGGCCTCTGGTGCGCTATAACCCGGCAGCCGCCGAGCCGCTGACCGTAGACTGCGCCGCCCCCGACGGAAAGCTGATCGACTATATCAACAATGAAAACCGCTACGCCGACCTGCGCATGATTTCGCCGAACGACGCCGACCGCCTACAGCCCTTGCTTCAGAAGCGCCTCTACAGTGTCTTCTCGAATCTGGCTGCCTCGGTCAAGCTGCCTCGGGTTCACGGTTAGACATGTTCCGGGATTGAACCTGACGGCGCGGTGCGGCGTTGTTGTTATAAAGTATGTAAAATATGGAACGTATCGTTGTTATAGGCGGAGGATTCGCCGGACTGAATTTCATCAAGCATATCGACCGTAAACGGTTTGAAGTTATTGTCGTTGACCGCAATAACTACCACAGCTTCCCGCCGCTGTTCTATCAGGTGGCGTCGGCCGGCCTCGAACCGGCCTCGATCTCTTTTCCCTTCCGGCGCGAAATGCGCAAGAAGCGCATAAAGGGAGTGAAATATAACTATGGCTGCGTGAAGACGATCGACCTCGCCCGTCGGTGTGTAGTCACCCAGTTCGAGACCGTGCCGTTCGACAAGCTCGTCATTGCCGCCGGAACGACCAATAACTTCTTCGGCAACACAGGCCTGAGGGAACATGTCTACACCCTGAAATCGACCTCCGAAGCTCTACGCTGCCGCAACGCCGTTCTCGAAAGGCTCGAACGGGCGTCGGTTTCGTCCGACCCTCAGGAGCGCAGGCGCCTGCTGACCTTCGTCGTCATCGGCGGAGGGCCCACAGGAGTCGAGATGGCCGGCGCGCTCGGCGAGATGAAGCGATATATAATAAAACGTGAATATCCGCGAATCAGGCCCGAAGAAGTGCGGATAATCCTTCTCGAAGGGTCGCCGTGTCTGTTAGGAGCAATGAGCGCCAAAGCGCAGCACGACGCCTTGCGCGACTTAGGCTCGCTGATGGTCGACGTCAGGCTCGGCACACTGATGAAAAGCTACGAAGATGGAGTTATAACTCTCGCCGACGGTACCACTATAGATTCCGAAACCGTTATCTGGACGGCCGGAATAACCGGGACACTTTTTGAAATCGTGGGATCAGACCTCAGGCAAGGGCCCGGAGGACGGTTTGTGACCGACGACTGCTGCCGAGTCGAGGGCGCCGAAGGGGTCTATGCTCTGGGCGACATCGGCATCCATATCACCGACGACCATCCGCGCGGACTGCCTCAGCTTGCCCAGGTGGCCATTCAGCAGGGTGTCTATCTCGCGAAATGCCTCAGCGCCGGAAAATTCGAGCGCCCGTTCCGGTATAAAGACAAGGGGACTATGGCGACCATCGGGCGCAACCGCGCCGTCGTCGACATGGGCCGTATCCACGTCGGCGGCCTCGTAGCGTGGCTGATGTGGATGTTCGTCCATCTCATGTCGCTGCTCGGAATGAGAAACCGCGTCATTGTGCTGATAAACTGGATCTGGAGCTACTTCACCTTCAACACCTCGCTGCGCCTGCTGATAATCGCAGCCCGACTTCCACGCCGGCGCGGCCCCGAGGAATAGCCGCCCCGGCCGGAGTTTTTTCGCGCTGGGCGGAATGTTTTAGCGGAATTTAAGCTATATTTGCGTCGGACATCCGCCGGAGCCAGCCGTAGAGACGGCGCCACGGCTCTGCGGTGGCTAATACCATGACACAATTACAGCGATAACTATGGACAGGATTTTAAGCAATGTAGAGAGAGTCTACAACAATGGTGCGACTCATCGGTTTCCGACCAATGTGCCGTATGTCACGGTCGACAATTTTCCGAAATTAGGCAAGCTTGCCGCAATGAGATTTCTGGAGTGGGTCAGCGACAACCCCGAGGGTGTGATCAGCCTTCCGACGGGGAAGACTCCGGAATATTTCATCGAATGGGTCAGGCGCGCGCTCGAGCGGTGGGACAGCGCCGAGGGACGCCTCATGCGCGAAGAAAGCGGACTAACCGTAGACCGCCGACCCGACCTCAGCGGCCTGCGCTTCGTGCAGATCGACGAGTTCTATCCCATCGATCCCCGGCAGCACAACAGCTTTTATAATTACGTTCAGAAATATTATGTCGGAGGATTCGGACTCGACCCGAAGAGAGGTCAGTTTATCAACTGCGATGAGATTCCTCTTCCGGGAGGCCGGAGATTCACTGAGGTGTTCGCCGACGGAGCTGTCGATCTCGGTCTCCGCTACCGTGAGCCGAAAAGCCGGTCAGAAGAGCTTCAGCAACAGTCGATATTCATGATCGATGACTGGTGTGCGGCCTACGAGCAGCGCATACGCGACATGGGAGGCATAGGATTCTTCTTAGGCGGCATAGGCCCTGACGGACATATCGCATTCAACACCCGCGGCAGCGACCCCCATTCGACTACGCGCCTTACCCACACCAATTTCGAGACACAGGCCGCCGCAGCCGGCGACCTCGGCGGAATCGAGGTGTCGCGCACAAAGCCGGTCATCACGATCGGGCTCGACACGATAACCTATAACAAAGACTGTGTGGCGATAATCTTTGCCGCCGGCGAGGCGAAAGCAGAGGTCGTCGCCGACGCCCTCGAGAAAAAACCGTCGAATCTCTATCCGGCATCGGTTCTGTCGCGTCTGCCAGCCGCCCGCTTCTACCTGACGCGCGGTGCGGCGTCGATGCTTCACGAATCGGTCTACGACTACTATACCTCATCGCCCTGGACTCAAGCGAAAACCGATCGCGCCGTGCTCGAATACTGCAACCGCGCGGGCAAATATGCCGACAAGGTCACCGTCGACGAGCTTCGCCGCGACGAATATTGCAGCTTGATTCCCGACCTCGGCGACCACACCATTCAGTCGGTTATCGACTCGCTCAAACATAAGATCGAACTCGGCACGGCCTCGCCGGGCGGCCAGATGTTTTTCCACACCGGCCCCCACCACGACGACATCATGCTCGGTTTCCTGCCGCATATCCACCGCATATCGCGCAACGAGACCAACAAGTCGCACTTCGCCGTCATGACCTCGGGCTTCAACGCCGTCACCAATGACTTCCTTATAGACGCCCTGACCGATACGCTGCGTTTTATCGAAGAGGGGCGCATCGAAATGCTCCGCTACCCAGATTTCTTCGAGAAAGGCTATAAACTCAAACGCAGCAAGGACACCTACCACTGCCTGATCCACGTCGCCTCGGGCAACACCGACGAGCGGCGCCGCGGCTTCGCCCACCGCCTCGTGCGCGATTTCATCGAGATTTGGGGCATCGACAGCGTCGACGCGCTGAAAGCCAAGCTGCGCGAGGTCATAGCCGAGACCCGCGCCAGCTACGCCGGCGAAAAGATGTCGGCTGAAATACGTCTGCTCAAGGGCATGATACGCGAGTTCGAGGAAGAGATGGTCTGGGGATTCTTCGGCATCAAAGACGACAGCATCCACCACCTTCGCCTCGGCTTCTACACCGGCGACATCTTCACCCAGCAGCCGACTCTCGACCGCGACGTCATGCCGGTGCTCGAACAGCTGCGCGCCATCCGCCCGACCGTCATCAGCCTCGCCTTCGATCCCGAGGGAAGCGGCCCCGACACCCATTACAAGGTTCTCCAGACCATAGCCGAGGCCGTCCGCGAATGGGGCAAGGAAGAAGACCTCAGCAACCTTAAGATATGGGGCTACCGCAACGTATGGTTCAGGTTCCTGCCGTCGGAGGCGACGCATATCGTGCCTGTGTCGCTCAACGCCATGGGCGTTTTCGACAACGCATTCAGCAACTGCTATGCCAGTCAGGTCAACGCCTCGTTCCCGAGCTACAAGCTCGACGGCAAGTTCAGCGATCTGGCCAAGCGGATATGGGTCGACCAGCTGTCGCAGGTACAACGCGTTCTCGGCAAGCCCTTCTTCTATCAGAATGAGAGTCCGCGCATCCGCACGACCCACGGCCTGCTCTTCTTCAAGGAGATGACCGCCGCCGAATTCCTCGACTCGGCGCGCGAGCTCCAGAAGTCGGTGGGCGGCTGATCGCTCCCGCCCGCACCACAACAATCCCGATTAATCCCGGCCAACCCCGATTAATCGGGATTGCCGGCTAACGGGGCGATGTCGGATTTTTTTCGTAATTTTGCAGCGGAATGAAAAGAATCAGAAACTTTTGCATAATAGCCCATATCGACCACGGCAAATCGACGCTGGCCGACAGGCTTCTGGAGCGCACGGCCACCGTGGCTCCGAAAGATATGGAGGCTCAGGTTCTCGACGACATGGATCTTGAGCGCGAACGCGGCATAACGATCAAGAGCCACGCAATCCAGATGAGCTACCGCGCCAAAGACGGCGAAGACTATACACTGAACCTTATCGACACTCCGGGACACGTCGACTTCTCCTACGAGGTGTCGCGTTCCATAGCCGCCTGCGAGGGCGCGCTGCTCATTGTCGATGCCAGCCAGGGCATCCAGGCCCAGACGATCTCGAACCTCTACATGGCTCTGATGAACGACCTGACGATTATTCCGGTCATCAACAAGGTCGACCTCGACTCGGCAAAGCCCGAAGAGGTCGAAGACGAGATCATAGAGCTGCTGGGCTGTGACCGCTCGGAAATTCTGCGCGCCAGCGGCAAGACGGGCTTCGGCGTCGACGACGTGCTCGACGCCGTTGTCGAGCGCATCCCAGCCCCCAAAGGCGACCCTGAGGCCCCGCTCCAGGCTCTCATCTTCGACTCGGTCTTCAACCCGTTCCGCGGCATCATAGCCTATTTCAAGATTGTCAACGGCACGATCTCGACCGACGACTTCGTCAAGTTCGTCAACACCGGCAAGGAATACCACGCCGACGAGATCGGCATCCTCAGGCTCGACATGGTTCCGCAGAAGACCCTCTCGGCCGGAAATGTCGGATATATAATCTCGGGCATCAAGACCAGCCGCGAAGTGAAGGTCGGCGACACGATAACCCACGTCTCGCGTCCCTGCGAAAAAGCCATCGAGGGCTTCGAGGAAGTCAAGCCGATGGTCTTCGCCGGCGTCTACCCTATCGAGACCGAAGACTTCGAGAACCTGCGCGCCTCGCTCGAGAAGCTTCAGCTCAACGACGCCTCGCTGACGTTCCAGCCCGAATCGTCGGCGGCACTCGGCTTCGGCTTCCGCTGCGGCTTCTTAGGCCTGCTCCACATGGAGATCATCCAGGAGCGTCTCGGCCGCGAGTTCGACATGGACGTCATCACAACGGTTCCGAACGTCAGCTACCGTGTCTACGACAAGCAGGGCAACATGACCGAGGTCCACAATCCCTCGGGGCTGCCCGACCTGACGCTGATAGACCGTATCGAAGAGCCCTACATACGCGCCACGGTAATTACCGCCGCCGACTATATCGGGCCTATCATGACCCTCTGCCTCGGCAAGCGCGGCGAGCTCGTCAAGCAGGAATATATCTCGGGCAACCGAATGGAGATAACTTTCGACCTTCCGCTGGGCGAGATCGTCATAGACTTCTACGACAAGCTTAAATCGATCTCGAAGGGATATGCGTCGTTCGACTATCACCTCCACGGCTTCCGACCGAGCCGTCTGGTCAAGCTCGACATTCTTCTCAACGGCGAGAGCGTCGACGCCCTGTCGACACTGACCCACGCCGACAACGCCGAGCGGTTCGGACGCCGCATGTGCGAGAAGCTCAAGGAGCTCATTCCGCGCCAGCAGTTCGACATCGCCATCCAGGCCGCCATCGGCGCCAAGATCATAGCCCGCGAGACAATCAAGGCTGTGCGCAAAGACGTGACAGCCAAATGCTACGGCGGCGACATCTCGCGAAAGCGCAAACTTCTCGAAAAGCAGAAAAAAGGAAAGAAGCGCATGAAGCAGATCGGCAATGTCGAGGTTCCGCAGAAAGCATTCCTTGCCGTTCTCAAACTCGACTGACGCCATGATAGAATATATCCGCGGCGCCATCGCCGAGCTGACCCCCACCTACGTTGTCATCGAGACAGGAGGCATCGGCTACATAGCCGGAATATCGCTGACGACCTACGCCGCTTTCGAGAACCGCGCCGAAGTCAAGGCCCTCATCCACGAGATTATCCGCGAAGACACCCGCGACCTCTTCGGCTTCGCCACAGCCGAGGAGCGCGACCTCTTCCGCCTGCTCATAGGCGTCAGCGGCATAGGCGCCAACACAGCGCGCACAATCCTCTCGGCCTATAATCCCGCCGAGCTGGCCTCGATAATCACCGGAGGCGACCACGCCCGGCTCAAAAGCGTCAAGGGCATAGGAGCAAAAACTGCCGAAAGAATCATTGTCGACCTGCGCGACAAAATAAAAGCCACAGACACTACGTTTAATCAACAGCCGGAAAACCGAGGCGAAGTCTTCGACGAAGCAAAGGCGGCCCTGGTCATGCTCGGATATCCGAAGCAGGCTGTGGCAAAAATCCTCGCCAGAATCTTCGACGCCGACCCGCTGATAAAAGTCGAGGGAGCTATCAGAAAAGCACTTACAATGCTCTGATTGTTCCGGGCTTCAAGAACGGCGTTCCGGCCCGACAGATGAAAGGCATCAGTGCGTCAAATATAGTGAAAACCGCAGTTGCGACAGCTATCGTTGTCGTAACCGCCGTTTTATTCACCGCGCGCAGCCAGAGCCCGTTCGTCACCCCCGGATTCACACCTCCGCCCCCGGTAATGCCGGCAGCCCCGATAAACGCGGCCGACTCGATAATGCTTCCGCTGCCCGTCGGGCAATTCATTCCGCAGAGCTACGAAGACCTCGTCGCCGACGAATTCTCGGCCGACCTCCAGACTCCGTCGAATATCACGACCCAGGCCGAATATGACCCGGCCACAGGCTGCTATATCGTCCACACCCGTCTGGGAGACATGGACATAGTAACCCCTTTCATGCTGTCGGCCCAGCAATACAACGACTGGCAGATGCGCAAGCAGATGACCGAATATTACCGCGAGCGCAATCTGGCCCAGGCCCAGAACAAAGACAAAGAGCCGTTCAATATCTTCGACATGAACTTCGCCTTAGGGCCCCTCGAGAAGATATTCGGCCCCGGAGGCGTTCAGCTGAAGACTCAGGGCAACGTGCAGGTCAAGATGGGGATAACGTCGAACAAGACCGACAATCCCTCGTTGTCGGTGACCTCGCGCCGCAAGACATTCTTCGACTTCGACCAGAAAATCCAGGCCACGATCAACGCCAGCGTCGGCGACCGCATGAAATTCAACATGACCTACAACACCGACGCCACCTTCGACTTCGACTCGAAAAACCTCAAGCTGGCCTACGAGGGGAAAGAAGACGACATCGTCAAGACCATCGAAGCCGGTAATGTCAGCATGACGACAGGATCGTCGCTCATACGCGGCTCGACGGCGCTTTTCGGCATCAAGACCCAGCTTCAGTTCGGCAAACTGACGGTGACCGGCCTCGTGTCGCAGCAGAACAGCGAATCGAAGAGCGTAAGCTCGAAAGGGGGTGCCCAGACAACCGACTTCAAGATACGCGCCGACGAGTATGACGAGAACCGCCACTTCTTTCTGGCCCAGTATTTCCGCGACAACTACGACAACTTCGCGTCGAAGCTGCCCTACGTGTCGTCGGGTATACAGATAACGCGCATCGAAGTCTGGATAACCAACAAGCAGAGCAACTATTCGCAGAGCCGCAACCTCGTGGCCTTCGCCGACATCGGCGAGAGCGAGGTCATGACCTCGGGTCACTGGCTGACGAACAACTATCCACCCGTGCCCAGCAACCAGTCGAACAACCTGCTCGAGACCATCAAGACCGAATATCCGGGAGCTCGCAATATCAACACCATCACCCAGGCACTGCAGCCTCTGGCCGATTTCGGAATCACCGGCGGACGCGACTACGAAAAGGTCGAGAGCGCCCGCCTGCTCGGCGAAAGCGAATACACCCTGAACTCTTCGCTGGGCTATATCTCGGTCAAAAGCGCCCTGAACAGCGACGAAGTCCTCGCCGTGGCCTACGAGTATACCTGGCAGGGACAGGTCTACCGCGTCGGCGAATTCTCGTCGGACATAACCGGCAACGACCAGGCCCTGTTTGTCAAGATGCTCAAGGCCACCACCATCGACCCACGCCTGCCGGCCTGGAAGCTGATGATGAAAAATGTCTACTCTCTGGGGGCATATCAGGTTCAGAAACAGAACTTCCGCCTCAACATCAAGTATCTCAACGACACCACTGGCACCGAGATCAACTATCTGCCCGTTCCGTCGATTTCCGACAAGCCCCTTCTGCAGGTAATGAATCTCGACCGCCTCGACTCGAATCAGGAAGCTAATTCCGACGGAATATTCGACTTTCTCGAGGGCTACACCATAATATCGCAATCGGGCAAGATCATCTTCCCCGTCGCCGAGCCTTTCGGCAGCAATCTCGCCCGTAAGATCAACGACCCCGTTCTGGCCGAGCAATACTGCTATCAGGAACTTTACGACAGCACCCTTGTAGTGGCGCGCCAGTTCGCTACAAAGAACAAATTCGTCCTCGCCGGCAAATATCAGGCCAGCAACGGAGCGCAGATACGCCTCGAAGCCATGAACGTTCCGCGCGGATCGGTCGTCGTCACCGCCGGAGGTGTCGTGCTGACCGAAAACAGCGACTATACGGTCGACTATGCCATGGGCATAGTGACCATCACCAACCAGTCGATAATCGACTCGGGACAGAGCATCAACGTCACCCTCGAGAACCAATCGATGTTCTCGACCCAGCGGAAAACGCTTCTCGGACTTGACCTTAACTACAAGTTCTCGAAACGGTTCAACATCGGCGCCACCGTCATGCACTTCAGCGAGAAAGCTCTGACCGAGAAGGTCAACATCGGCGACGAGACCGTCAACAACACCATCTGGGGCATCAACTTCGACTACAACACCGACTTCATGTGGCTGACAAATCTTCTGAACAAGATTCCGACCGTCAACGCCACAGCACCGTCGACTCTGAGCGTGCGCGGCGAGTTCGCTCAGCTCATTCCCCACAAACAAAAGTCGGGAACCAACAAAGGGAGCAGCTATATCGACGACTTCGAGACATCGCAGAGCGCCATCGACCTGCGGTCGCCCTATTCGTGGTTCCTCGCCTCGACCCCCTACGATCCGGGCGCCGACGCCCTCTTCCCCGAAGCCGCGCTCAGCAACAACGTCGACTACGGCAAGAACCGCGCCCTTCTGAACTGGTATTTCATCGACAGGATGTTCACCGACCGTAACTCGTCGCTCTGCCCGGGCTATATCCGCAGCGACGTCGAGCAGCTGTCGAACCCCTACGTGCGCGAAGTCCAGACCCGCGAAGTGTTCCCCGGGCGCCAGCTGACCTACGGCGAATCGTCGACGATACAGACCCTGAACCTCTCGTTCTATCCCACCGAGCGCGGCCCCTACAATCTCGACGCCACCAACATCGACGACTCGGGCAACCTTCTCAACCCCGAAAAGCGGTGGGGCGGCATCATGCGCAAGATGGACAACACCAACTTCGAGCAGTCGAACATCCAGTATATCGAATTCTGGCTCATGAACCCCTTCATGGAGCAGAACAACCTCGACGGCGGCGACCTTTACTTCAATCTCGGAGAAATATCGGAAGACATTCTTAAAGACGGTCTGAAATCCTATGAGAACGGAATCCCCTACGACGGCAACGACCAATATCTCCAGTCGACAGTCTGGGGACGCGTGTCGTCGCAGAACTCCCTGACCTACGCTTTCGACAACAACTCGGGCTCACGCCTCGTCCAGGATGTCGGACTCGACGGACTGCCCAACGAAATGGAGTTTACGTTCGACTCCTACAGGGACTTTCTCGACCAGCTGCGCCAGCGCCTTCCGGCCGCTACGGTCGCCGCGATGCAGGACGACAAATTCTCCCCCTTCAACGACCCGGCCGGCGACAACTACCACTTCTTCCGCGGGTATGACTATGACGACCAGCGGCTGTCGATTCTCGAGCGCTACAAGCGCTATAACGGTGTCGAGGGGAACTCGCTGTCGCCCGAAGACGCCGACGAGCCGCTCTACCAGTCGTCGCGCTCGCTGCCCGACGTCGAGGATGTCAACCAGGACAACACCCTCAACGAATATGAGCGCTATTTCCAGTATCACGTATCGATCCGCCCCGAAGACTTCGTTGTCGGCAAGAACTTCATAGCCGACAAACAGACGAGTGTCGTCGTGACCCGCGACGGAAACGCCCAGGAGGTCGAATGGTATCAGTTCAAGATTCCAATCACAGGCTACGAGAAAGCGGTAGGCTCGATCAACGGGTTCTCGAGCATACGCTTCGCGCGAATGTTCATGACCGGATTCAAACAGGTCACACACCTCCGCTTCGCCACCCTCGAGCTCGTGCGCGGCGAATGGCGCCCCTACGATTTCAACCTCAACAACCGCGGCGACGCTCCGGCCCAGGGCACCATAGACATGAGTGTCGTCAACATCGAGGAAAACACCAAACGCCAGCCCGTCAACTACGTTCTGCCTCCGGGTGTCACCCGAATAACCGATCCGGGACAGACCCAGATAACCCAGCTCAACGAACAGTCGATGTCGCTCGCCCTGACCGGCATCCAGGCCGGCGATGCCCGCGGTGTCTACAAGAACACGGCGCTCGACCTGCGCAACTACGAGAGAATGCAGATGTGGGTCCACGGCGAAGCACTCATCGACAACCCGACATCGCTGAAGAGCGGCGAGATGAGCGTGTTCATCCGTCTGGGAAGCGATGTCAAGAGCAACTACTACGAATATGCCATTCCGCTGGCCCTCACCCCTCCCGGCACCTATAACAACGACGACACCAACGACCGCTATGAGGTATGGCCGCGCTCGAACTATTTCGACTTCGTGCTTAACCATCTCGTCGACGTCAAGAAAGCGCGAAACCACGCCAAGAGCGCCGGAGAATCGGGCGTAGGCTACGGAGTTCTGTTCAGCCAGCGCGACCCCGACAATGAACGGAACACAATTTCGGTGATAGGAAATCCGTCGCTGAGCGACGTCAGGGTCATGCTTGTCGGCGTGCGCAACAACGCCTCGACAACGAAAGACGCCGTTGTATGGCTCAACGAACTTAAAGTCACCGATTTCAACAGCGACGGCGGCTGGGCAGCCAAGGCCAATGTCAACCTGGCCATGAGCGACATCGCCACGGTGAACTTCGGCGCCCATGTCGAGACCGCCGGATTCGGCGGCGTCGACCAGTCGCTGTCGGCCCGGCGCCTCGACGATTACGAACAATATAACGTGGCCGTTCAGGTCGACGCCGGACGTTTCCTGCCCGAGAAAGCCAAACTGAAAGCCCCCGTCTTCTACTCGATGACAAAAGAGAAGACATCGCCGAAATATAACCCTCTCGATCAGGACGTGCTGCTCAAAGACGCCCTCGACGCGGCGACGACCAAACATGAGCGCGACTCGATACGCGACTACGCCATCGAGCGTCTGACAACCCAGAACTTCTCGATCTCGGGCCTGAACTTCGGAGTGAAGAGCAAAACGCCAATGCCCTGGGACCCCGCGAACTTCACCCTCAACTTCTCGTTCAGCAAGCAGGAGCGCCACGACCCGACAACAGAATATGAATATACCAACGACTACCGCGGCAGCTTCCAATATAGCTACACGCCCTATGTGCGCGGCGTGAAGCCATTCGGATGGATAAAGTCGAAGTCGAAGAACGTCAAGTTCCTCAAGGAATGGGAAATCAACTATCTTCCCAACAACATATCGTTCCTGACGACACTATCGCGCTACTACTACGAGCAGCAGACCCGTTCGGAGACCGACGTAGATTTCCGCCTGCCCGTCACCGTCAGCAAGAACTTCCTCTGGGACCGCCAGTTCTCGCTGACATGGTATCTGACCAAAACCATCAACCTCAGCTTTAACTCCAATACCTCGGCGCGAATCAAAGAGCCAGTCGGAGCCGTCAACCGCAAGCTGTTCCCCGACCAATACCGCGAATGGAAAGACACCGTCATGCAGTCGCTGCTGCGCATGGGAACCCCCTGGAGTTACAACCAGACATTCACGGCATCGTGGAAAGCGCCCTTCTCGCGAATTCCCCTGCTCGACTTCCTGACCGCCAACGTCAGCTATAACGCCACATACCAGTGGGACCGCGGCGCCACAGTCGAGGGAACCTTCGTCGGCAACACCATAGCCAATCAGGCGGCTTTCAACGCCGACGGCCGCTTCAACTTCGAGTCGCTCTACAAGAAGATTCCCTTCATCAAAGATGTCGAGAAGCGCTTCGCCAACAAACGGCCCGCGCAATCCGACAAAAAGAAGGAGCCGAAGAAATTCGAGCGGACAATAGCGCTCAAGGAGGACACCACAACAACCATCAAACATAACCTGCGGGCAAAGAAAATCAAGATAACGGCCACGGCCGACAACAAGCCTTTCGCCGTCAAGTCGCGCATCGTCGACAACAACACCGTCGAGATTCTCAACCGGGGCACACAGAACGTTAAATTCACAATAACCGAAGTGACAAAAGATGAACGCAACTTCCTGCGCAACCTCGGCGAATATGCCACGCGCCTGCTGATGACGCCGCGCAACGTGACAGCCCGTTTCAAGAACACCCGCTCGCTCCAGCTGCCCCTGTTCGCCAACAATATCGGAAATATATTCGGCCAGAGCACCAGCTACGGCCCGATGTCGCCCGGCCTCGATTTCGCGTTCGGATTCACCGACGAAAGCTATATCACCAAAGCCCGCGAACGCGGATGGCTTATGACAACCGACGGACAGGTATCGCCGGCCCTCTGGAGCAACGCCAAGGAGGTCAACTTCGAACTCACCCTCGAGCCGATAAAGGGGCTGAAGATCGTACTGACGACCAACCGCACCGACAACCGCACCAGCCAGATCCAGTTCATGTATGACAACATGCCGACATCGCTCTCGGGCTCTTACACAAAGACCCACATAGCGCTGAAGACGGCCCTTCGCAATTCGAAGGCCGAAGACGGCTACAACAGCGACGCGTTCAACCAGTTCCTGGCCAACATTCCAATCATAGCCTCGCGCATCAACGCCGGTTATTCCGGCTGCACCTATCCCGAAGGAGGATTCATGGACGGAAATGTCAACGCCGGACAGCCGTTCAACCCTGAGATCGGAGGGGTTCTCACAAGCAGTTCCGACGTGCTCATTCCGGCCTTCCTCGCCGCCTACTCGGGTGTCGACGCGCAGAAACAGTATCTCAATCCGTTCCCCTCGCTGGCCCACGCCCTGCCGAACTGGCGCGTCACCTACGACGGTCTGATCAATCTCGGCAATATGCGCAATCTGTTCAAAGCCTTTACCCTGACCCACGCCTATCAGTGCACCTACTCGGTCGGCAGCTATTCGAGCTACCTGAACTGGATATCGGCCGACGGCGACACAAAAGGATTCATCATCGACGAAATGACCGGCAACCCGGTTCCGTCGTCGCCCTACAATATCTCATCGGTAGCCATAACAGAGAAATTCGCCCCTCTGGTCGGAGTGGCAGTCACGCTCAAAAACGAGATGACCGTCAACGCCGATTTCCGCGACAGCCGCACACTGACGCTGAACTCAGCCGCCGGACAGATCGTCGAGGCCAACCAGCGCGGAATAACTGTCGGACTCGGCTACAAGATCGTCGGATTCAATACCGTGCTGAAAATGAAAGGGTCGCAGCAGGGAATATCGAACGACCTGACGATAAACGCCGACTTCGGCTACAGCCAGTCGACAGCACTGATACGCCGCATCGAGAACGCCTACACCCAGGCGACCTCGGGCACACGTACAATCAACATAAACATTGCCGCCAACTACATAATGAGCAAGCGGCTGACCATAGGTGCGTTCTTCGACCACCAGATCAATACGCCCCTTGTCAGCTCGACATCCTACCCCACGACCAACACCTCGTTCGGCCTGCAGTTCAATCTGTCGCTGTCGCGCTGAGCTCAGTCCGGGGGCAGTCAGTATTCTACCTTGTCGTCTTTCTCCATCCACATTCTGAAGGCTTCGGCGGCCTCGTCGCTCAGAAGCGGCTCGGAGGGAAGTCTGCGCCGGTCGCGCGGAAGTTCGAGCTCCTCATAGATAAAGGAATCATCGAAACCGATATTCTTCGCATCGGTCTTATTGTTGCCGTAATACAGCTTACCGATATGAGCCCAGTAGATTGCACCGAGACACATCGGGCACGGCTCACACGACGAATAGATCTCGCATCCGCTGAGATCGAACGTGCCAAGACGGCGGCAAGCCTCGCGTATGGCATTCACCTCGGCATGGGCCGTCGGGTCGTGACTGGCCGTGACACGGTTCACCCCAGTAGCGACAATCTCGCCGTCGCGGGCAATGACGGCTCCGAAGGGGCCGCCCCCGTTGTTGACATTCTCTTCCGAGAGCCTGATGGCCTCGCGCATAAGTTCTTCGTTTGTCATATCGAATCTGTCAGATTTATCAGTATCCACAAAGATAACAAATAAAGCTGTATGGAGTTTAACAGCCGAAAGTTTACCAAACCCTTATGCTTCGAGATCGAGCAGTTTCTGTTTGGCTGCCTTTCCGCCTCTGTAGCCTGTCAGAGAGCCGTCGCTGCCGACAATGCGATGACAGGGAACAAAGATTGACATCACGTTGGCGCCCACGGCATTGGCCACAGCCCTGACAGCATCGGGACGCCCGATGCGCCCCGACAGAGCGGCGTAAGATATTGTCGTACCATACGGGATTCCCAACAGTTCTTTCCACACTATTTTCCGGAAATCGGTTCCGACAAACAGCAGAGGAATGTCAAATTCCACCCTTTCTCCCGAAAAATACCTGTCGAGCAGGCAGGCCGCCCGGTCAAGAACCGCCGACTGACGCTCTTCTACCACAGCATTCAACGCAGATTCGAGAGACCTTACGGCTCTGTCGGAGTTCTTCGCGCAGCGCCAGTCACACAGACACAGCCTGTCGCCTGACGAGCCAAGCGTCAGCGGCCCGCAGGGCGAATCGTAGCGCCTCACCGAAATAATATCTTTCATAGAACTTTATCCATGCAATTTCCGCATCCTGAGCCATGCGGGAATGCCCTTGAAAAGATGAACGACAACGGTGAGACTCATGGCTATACCTATTGCGTAATGCCACAGTCCGAGATGAGGAATCTTAACCGGCGACAGCAGTTTGACCGTTCCTGTCAGCAACGTTGCCAAAAACAGAATAATCAATGCCTGTGTATCGGCGTAGAACCAACGGAATTTCTTTTTCATCGCTCCAAGCATTTTGCGGAACTGTGTCCAATGGACTAACACAAGCGCGGTCATTGCGTAACCGAAAACCCAATGGATGACTTTCAATGCGCTGCGCGGTTCGACAATGATTCCATGACTTTTAAGATGGAGAATAATGCCTATTGTCAATGTAACGACAAAAGCTATCAACAATAGCAGCCCTATGTTTGCTTTAGTTCTCATAATAATACTGATACTCCCCCGCTCTTTCCGAAAGGAGCCGACACAAAAATACACCAAATAGTGTTCGCAAGCAAAAAAATCTCCCTTATTTTAGCGAATGCTAATTTGTGGATGCTAATTATTGTAAATTTGCTGAATGAACTCTACAACACGATTTGTCATAACGGAAGTCTACAGTGACCGAAAACAGTTTCTACCTCTGCTCCTGATCGGAGATGAATCGGAAACGATGATCGACAGATATATCGGTCAGGGAAATCTATATGCCGGATTCCTTGACGGAGTGCCAATAGCAGTAGTCATGACAGTCAGCATCGATTCCACCACTGTGGAGGTAAAGAACCTTGCTGTCGCAGATAGATTCAGACGTCAAGGCTACGGACGCCGGATGCTCCGACATATCGAAAATCGGCATCCCGGAAAAAACATCCTTATCGGGACGGGAGAAACCCCCTCGACTCTTCGCTTTTATAAATCGTGCGGCTTCACATATTCCCATCGTATCCCAGACTTCTTCACCGACAATTATCCTGACCCGATAATTGAAGAAGGGGTCAGGCTCCGCGATATGATTTATCTGAAAAAGTCCGTCTCCGGCGGGGATTCCCTGACAGTCTAAAGGAGTTTCAGGGCGATGGCGGCGCAGGCTTCGGCATCGCAGAGGGCGTTGTGGTGATTTTCCATCTCAAAACCGCATGCCGCAGCCGAGAGATGGAGCTGATGACTCGGAATCTTCAGACACCGCCGCGACGCGGCAAGGGTGCAATAGAACTCATAGCCGGGATATTCCATGCCATATTCGGCAAAGACAGCTTTCAGACAGCCCTCGTCGAATGGACGGTTGTGGGCGACAAGAGGCAGTCCGGCAATACGCGGGGCAATCCTCGCCCATACCTCGGGGAACGCCGGCCACGCATCGGTATCGCGGCGCGTAAGACCGTGGATTTGCGTTGTCCAGTATGAATAATAATTCGGCACAGGCCGGATGAGGCTATAGAACCGGTCGATAATCTCCCCGCCGCGCACAATGACAATGCCGACACTGCACACGCTCGAGCGCCGCCCGTTGGCGGTCTCGAAATCTATAGCCGCGAAATCTTTCATATTCAGACAGAGTTTAACGCCGCAAAGATAGCCAAAAGCTGCATCATTTCCGAAACATCCGGGCGAAAGCACGGTCGAGACGCTGCTCGGGAAACTGGTAGTGATTGCCGGGCACGAGCTCGAAGATGTCACTGATTCCATTGTCATGGAGATAGTCGACAATCTCGACGGTGTCGGTCTGAACCGGCTGAAAGGCTTTCACTTTCGTCTTGGCCTCGAGACTTCCGAGCAGGAAATATGCCCGACCCGGCTTCTTAGGGACAGGCAGGCTTTTTATCCATGTGACAAAACCGTCGTACCAAAACGAGCCGGAGAGACTGATTATATTGCAGAACAGATTGTTCGACATCCATTGCCAGAGCGTGAACAGCCCTGACAGGGATACTCCGGCCAGAGTACGCTCGACAGCGGCACCCAGATTCATCCGGCGTTCGACCTCGGGAACCACTTCGGAAACGAGAACCGAAAGGAACTCCACGGCATTTCCCCTGAAATCGGGCGAGCCGGGCGGCTGCCCTTTGGCAGGCCATGGAGTGAGATCGTTGTCCCAGTCCATGCCGGTCACAACGGCTATCGACACGCCGAATTCCGGGGCGGCCCGCTCTATCCATTCCTCGAGCCGGTCGAACGGATAAAGGAGATAGCATATCCTGTCGGGCGATCCGAGGACAGTTCTGATATTAAGATTCGCGATCGTGAATGTCGGCATATTTCATTATTCCGGGCAGTTCTTCAAACCCGATACTTTTATATAACGGACGACCGGCGTCGGTTGTTTCAAGATATATCTTATCGCAGCCCAGTTCACGCGCTTTCGCGACGAGGCGCTCCACGATAGAACGGGCCACTCCCCGACGGCGGTATTCCTGACGGACATATATGTTCATCAGGTAGGCACAGTGTCCCGAGGGGTTGTCGGGAGAAGGCAATTCGTCGGTCAGGCAGATAGCTCCGCATCCGACGCCACAGCCATCATCTGTCTCGGCTACGACTGCAATATGCGACCCATCGGCAATGTGGCAACGGTAATACTGACGGTTGGCGACAAGCAGTCTCTTCGAAGGCTTTTCGCCGAAAACGCTCTCTATGACTTCTTCACGCCACCTCATCAGAGTCGGCAACGCGGTAATCTCTTTTATTGTTACATTCATCACAGCCTCCCTTCTTTCATAACTACCGGCAAAGCGCGCTCGTTGACCTTGCCTCGCGCCGTGAGCGGAATCTCATCCATCCTGACAAAAAACTCGGGCACCATGAAATCAGCCAACCGGGAACGAAGGAACTGCCTGATACGGCTCAGCTGACAGTTCTTACGGGAGGGCACGAAATAGGCTGTCAGATAGGGAAGGCCCTGCTCATCATTGAAGGCTCGGACAACGCCGCGCTCCACGCAGGGCGACTCATTGAGAACATTCTCGACCTCTTCGGGCTCGACACACTTGCCGAGAATCATGACCTGACGGTCTTTGCGGCGAAGGAAGGCTAAGTTTCCGTCGGGCAGACGATAGCCGAGATCGCGATATGTCGCCGAACGGCCGTCTTCCCTCACCGCCGGGGCGTCGGGCTGAATCGCGGCCCAACAGGAGAACCGGCTGTAGATTGTTTTTATATCCATCTTGAATGAGTTTGCTATAATAAAAAGCGAATAACCGCTTTTTTTGTTCACTGCCGGCAAACAACGGGCGCGGTCATCGGCTTTGAGGCCGATGACCGCTCAACTGAGATTTCCAATACGGCGATTACCACTTGACCGGTTCAGGGAGAATGTTCCCGTCGGCGGCATCGTCAGCTGTGAAGGTGTTGCCGCGATACTGGACACAGAGCATCACCAACGGCTCGCTGCCGTTGTTTCGCACGGAGCGTCGGCCCTCGGGAGCGACACGGACGACGCTTCCTTCACCGACGGGGAGAACGCGCCCGTCGACCTGAAATTCGCCTTTTCCCGAAAGGAAGAAGTAGAGCTCTTCATGGGTCTTGTGGGTGTGGAGGAATCCGGTTTCCCGGCCGGGCCCGAACACCTGAAAGGAGAAGTCACCGCCGGTAGCACCGACGGCCTGTCCGCCGAAAACCTTTCCGGGAATTTTAACGTCGGGCCCGAGTTCGAGAACATAGTCTTTGATGTCGGCGAGTCGGCCGAAGTCAGCTGCGTTGAAATTAGCGCCTTTTTCGATTGTCTGAATCTGTTTCATAATCTTTGATACTGATTAGATTTCCGCTGCAAAGTTACTGCACAAACGACGCGCTGTCAAGAAGTTACTTTTTCGCCGCATAGTAACCTCCGGGTAACTTTTGCAGAAAATCAGCGAATTGCGGCTGAAATTTTTTTGAAAAAATTTCAGGGCATCATAGCTGCGCTTGAGCAGTTAAGCCTCAGACATAATTTGCGGTTTATTGGATATAACCGGATTTGTCAGTAACTTTGCGAAGTAAAGCAGTGTAGGAATGAAAGCGGCTCAGAACTCCATCATCGAAATATGCCCGATCCGCAATGTAGTGGCCCGCTTCGGCGACAAATGGTCGCTGCTGGTGTTGCTCGTCATAAACAGCAACGGCACGGTCAGATTCAACGAACTCGGGCGCCAGATTCCCGACATCTCAACGCGCGTTCTATCCTCAACGCTCAAGACCCTCGAGGCCGACGCCCTCATCGACCGCAAGGTCTATGCCCAGGTTCCGCCAAAAGTCGAATACTCGCTGACCGATACGGGCCGGTCGCTGATTCCTCTTATAATGCAGTTGACCGAATGGGCGCAGCAGAACATGGCGAAAATCATGACCCACCGCCGCCAACATGCGTATGCAAGACAAAACTAAGACCGAGAAATACGTAGACGAGTTTCAGGGAATCCAATAGTAAGGAGGCTTTTTTCTGTGGACTTCGATCCAGCGCGTCAAGCCTGACAAATCGGCTATTCCATCGGCGATAACGGCTTCGTAGTATTCGACACCATGCCAGTCGGCGCCTGCGGGAGTCTCGAATTTCAGCCGCAGAATCGTGTCGCGCTGCTCCGGCGTCATAACCTCGACGATGCGGTCGGCCATCTTTTCAAAGAAGCCGTCGTAGCGGGTCTGCTCTTCGATATGAATAACGTCGAACTGCCAGAGCTCATCGCCATAACGATAGAGAAAATGCCACGCGACACAATGTTCGTCAGTATGCAATCCATTGATACACTTAGTTTCGACGACGTTCGGGTTTGCGGCGATCTTCGCGGCTGTCGCGAAGCTGCTTTCTATGGTTATACCTTTGGAATAGACATGGAGATCGACATCGCGGTGAGCGGCCAAAAGCCCCATTCGCAATGAGCCGACGATGTTGACCCGACATCCTGCTTCGCGCCACACGTCGGCAATGCCCGATTCATTCAGAACCGACCGGGCTTTCTCTCGGTTCTGAATGGCAAGCTCCATAATTTCTTCCTGATTCATTGTCTTTGCGGATTTGATAAATCTGCAAAGATAGTTATTTCCGGCAATAATCCGATGAGAAAAATCAGTCGCGAACGACAGAATATTTTATCCAGAGGACTCCATCGGCGACTGTCCCGACAGATTTGAGAGCCAGACGGGCGGAAAGAAAGCCGGGACGGTCGGCGATTCCGTCGAAGAGAGTGGGCTGAGATGTACGACCATCGAACAGTCGATACGTCCGTCGACCGACGCTACCATATGGCATATTATGTAGGGTCTCATTGTTTTTTAATGGATTTTGAGGTTATGGACAAAGCGCAGAAGCCCTGTTTGTTGAACTGATAATACATCTCGATACGCTCGGGGGTATCGTTCTCGAGCAACAAAAGCAACTCTCTTGCAAACTCCAGTGTCGCTGATCCGTTTGCCGTCACTATGCGGCGATCGCTGACGGCCTGGGCATTGACATATCCGGCAGGATTGGTATAGTTCTCACCGCCCCATGTCTGCAACTGTTCCAGACCGTTCCCCGTGTGCCTGACACTGTTGAGGAATCCGCATTTTGCCATAAACGAAGCGCCATTACAGATTGCGCCTACGATTTTACCTCTTTCAACCGCCTGCCTGATTATCGGCACAACCCTCTCGGCCACCGGGGTGGCCCATCCGAATCCACCGATGAGCACCAGAGCCGCATAGTCGTCGGGCATTGTATCAAAAGAATAATCCGGCACAGTCCGAAAGCCGCCGATAGACTTTACCGGCTCCAACGTAGGAGCGACAACTTTGTTGACGTATTTCGGATTTGACTTAAGAACATATTCGTCGGAAGCGATGGCCTGCGAGAGATAGACAGCCTCATGAGCCGCATAGTCGGGCAAGAGGACATACAGAATTTCGTTGTTCATTTCTGGTTTTGTCGGTTTGACATTATGGTATCGAAGTTATCGCGCCCCCAGCTGATGAGAGCCTCGACATGGGGCAAATGAGTTTGGCCGAGGGCCGTCAACGAATATTCCGTGCGCGGAGGCACGTCGGGAAACAGCTCGCGGCGGATAATGCCGTCGGCCGTAAGCTACCGGAGAACTTGCGAGAGCACTTTCTCCGACACCGACGGAATATTGCGGTAAAGCTCATTAAAGCGTATCGAACCGCTCTCTGAAACCTTCATGAGAACAACCAGCGTCCACTTATTGCCGATCCATTCGAGCATCGGAGCCGCCCTGCAATAATCATAGTCCAATTTTTTTGCCATTGCCGGTTCGCAAAAGTTGTTGAAAACGAGCAAAACTGACGTTTCGGTAAGGGTCAGACCTTTCGGTAAGTTATTGATTCCGTTCTGACAACAGCCTAATTTTGCGTCACAAATTTAACCAAAAAATATGAGATATGACCTACCCTGAGCTACATTTCACGGGGCAGATATGGCGCCCCCCTTACGAAGTAAATTCACAGCTGCTGCAACTCACATCGGGCTGCACCTGGCACAAGTGCAAGTTCTGCAGTCTCTACCACGGCACTCCGTTCAGGATGTCGCCTCTTTCGGAGATAGAGGAAGGTCTGAAAGTTATCCGTCAATGGCAACCGCGCGCCCGGCGCGTATATCTCACCGGAGCAAATCCATTCGCATTGAGCTATAACAAGCTGACGGATGTGGCACTGTTATTGAGAAAATATCTTCCTCACATGGTGTCATTCGGGATGTTCGCCCGCGTAACCGACATCACTCCCAAATCAGTAGAGGAACTTAGGAATCTGCACCATCTGAAGCTCGACAACATCAACATCGGCATCGAGACCGCCCACGATCCGACACTGGAGCGGATGAACAAGGGCTATCATGCCTCCGACATTCTTGAACAGCTTTCGAAGCTCGACGAGGCGGGGATCCGCTACAATGTGTTCTACCTGAACGGACTCGGAGGCAAGGGCAACGGAGAGGCAAGCGCTGTCGCCACTGCCGACGTACTGAACCGCCTGCATCCCTGGATCATCAACATAGTGTCGCTGACGATTTTCCCGGAATCGCAGTTATATCAGGAGGTATTGGACGGAACATATATCGAGGAACCTGAGATTGAGCGTCTGACAGAGATGCGCACACTCATCGACAGACTGACCATCAGAGCCAATCTGCTCGGACATCATATCTCCAACACAGTGCCGATAACCGGCGCTTTACCTGACGACAAAGCCGCGATACTCCGGGAATTTGACAATGCGATAGCCCGGCTTCCCGAAGAGCGACTGAAAGACTACCGAAACGGCATACGGCATCTGTAAGGATTTACACAATCAGCTAACATATCCTTATATGATTTGTTGATTTCGTTGCCCAAATTCAGGGATTATTGTCCGGCTTTTTTTAATTTTGCCTATGAAAAAAATAACCATAATATAGACTGTTTTATGAAGTCACCTATCAAACCTTTGATTGCCACAGCAATACTTTCAGCCATAATCACGACCGGTTGTGCCGGCGGCAAAGACAACAAAGCAACCGGCATAGCCGACGATACGCCGACAACAGCGGCCGCTGCCGATATTCGCGGACAATGGAATATAGAGAATATCGTGCTCAGCGATTCAGACTATGTGCGTCCCGACGAGGCTGTTCCCGGCTCACGGCAATATATCATGTTCGAAGACAGCACGTATTTCGTAATGACCAACTGCAACTCTATGTCAGGCTCGTATACCGTCAAGGGCGATTCCATCATATTCGGCGACGGAGCCATGACAGAAATGGCCTGCGACAATATGGCTACCGAAGACGCCCTGCGCAGAATTCTTCCGCGCATATCAACCATTGACATCCAGAACGACTCAGTGATAAGGCTGAACGGAACAACGCCGGCGGAATGCATCCTTCTTCGCAAAATCAAGACCGAGATAAAATAAACCATTCAGCAGAAGCGATCTACGCTGAAACAGAAAGACTGGCTTTGCGCTCCTGGCAGCCTGAAGATCTGCCCTCATTCATCGCAATGAATAAAGATGAACGAGTTATGCGTTATTTCCCGAGCTTACTGACTGAAGCTGAAACAGAGGCGTTTTATAACCGGATTCAGGATGAATTCCACCGCAAAGGCCGGGGGCTATATGCGGTGGAAATAAAGTCGACGGGTGAGTTCATCGGATATGTCGGATTACATGAAATCGGTTTTGAGGCTTATTTTACACCCGGCACTGAAATCGGCTGGCGGCTGGCGGCGGATTATCACAATCATGGATATGCAACCGAAGCAGCTAAAGCTGTATTGAATCTGGCGAAGGGAGCAGGAGTCATGCGTCTCTACTCATTTACCGCCAGGATTAACACCCCGTCTGAGCGCGTAATGCAAAAGATCGGCATGATCAAGGTCGGCGAATTTAACCACCCGAAGCTTTCAGCAGATTCTCCTTTGCTCAGACACGTTCTTTATCAGATTGATCTATAAGCCGGATGGCGAGAGGGAGCCGAGTATTGCCGTTTATTTCAGAAAATTCTGAGTCATCGCGTCGGCAAATTCATATTCGACGCTTCTTGTGAAAAATGGCATACCCCAGATCTCAAATCTGTCATTCGCCGTCATGAAACTGAGTGTAGCCTCGTTATGGATGCTTTTTTCAAAAGTTTCTTTCCAAGAGTCGGTTCGACGGAGATACTCGCCTTTGGGTTCAATGAATATCTGAATGTTGTCGTAATGACGCCCTTTCCCTTTTTTTCGCAGAAACATGACGAAATCTGGCTCGGTTGCCCGGCCATCGTCGAATGAATATATTTTCAGATCCTTATAGTTGCGCAACAGGTACACTTCGGAATATTTTTCTTTAAGTTTGCCAATGATAGACTCAATATATCTGATGAGAAATTTTTCTTCTTCGGTGCCGAAATTATCCTCGTAGGCATACCATTCACAGTTCATAAGGTCGAGCTGTAAAAGCATATTGGATGTTTCCATCATTGAAACACCGTCTTCCTTGTTTTCAGAGCCCAAGGCGACTCTATAGCGATGGTCATGGAACACGTCTCGAATCGGCTTCGGCGTAAAATGGCGGCTTCCGCATGTGCTGATGCCTCCTTTTGAAAGCATCGGCTTTAACTGGCGAAGAACCTCAACTGCGATGAATAGTTTCTCTTTCTGAGAAAGATTATCTATAGTATTTTCGCGTCCGTAGACAGTCACACGGATAGCGGCGAGATAACTTTCGCTTTCAATGAACTGACTTATCGATTCGAGATTGGGGAAAATCTCATGAAGCTCTGCGAAAGCGAATCCGTCAACCTTGTTGATGGCGGTTCGCAATATATTCTTCCCGAGTTTGCCCAGCCGACAGCTTATTTTCTGCAAAGACATAGTTTCATTATCTGTCTTGTCCGAGAAAACGAGACTTGTCGACATTTCGCCGCTGCTAATTCTCACAGAGAACTCTCTGTCAAGAATATCGCGCCCTATATCAGTCAGATTTTCGTTGACATGGCAGCTCACCTGTTCATTGACGAAAACATAACCCTCGTTATAGAGCCTTGTCTGTTTGAAGCTTTCCTTTAGTTTTTCGAATACCTCAACGCTTCTTGACTCGATAATCCCGGTAGCGGCAAGAGCCGAGTTGAGCTCCTGAATATAGCGCGGATTACTCTGACTGTGGTATGTCAGCGTTTCGAGATGACGCAGAGGATTGTCGAGCTGATTGTCGAATTTGCGTTTAGTGGCATATTCTGACGGTGGCTTCGGTGCAGAGTATGACTGAGCGGAAGCTTCTACAGCGGGATGCCCGTTTTCATCTGTTGGCCCTATTTTATCGGTAAAGGGCAGGTAACGGGCCCCCCGACCAATCAGCTGAGCTTCGCTGTTAGTAGTTTTACCGATAATTCCGGCTCTTGAATCGCGGGTGTCATAGAGTCGGACAATGTCGAAAAGATTGAGCACGTCCCATCCCTCATTCAACATATCGACAGCGAATACGGCTCTGATTCCGTTATCTTTATCTTCCAGCGAATTAAGGAGCTTCTGTTTTTCAGGGCTGATAGAATTCCCGTCGACAAGAAGCAGATTGTCTTCCTTAAAATCTTCCCGGATTTCATAAAGGAGGTTCTCGAGGCTTATCGACTGAGACTCGAAATATCTGAACGCTTCTTGCAGAATATCTTTCGCATTGTCCCGGATATGGCCGAGAGTTTCAACAGAGAGGTGCTTGACCGTTTCGACAAAGAGGTCGAAGAAAGCTTTGTTCTCCTTGATTTTCTTTGATTTCAGCATCACTACCGGTTTGATGTCCTGATGGATCAGGTTCCCCAATTTCCGGCGGAACTGGCTCATTATCACAGCCTGAATAGCCCGGTCGATAGGAGGCATGTCACTCTGAACAACGGCAATATCCTTTGAATAGCAGTCTTCGCGGAATTTTTTCAGCGGATAATCGAAAATGACTTTGTCGCGATATTTATCGGCTATGTTAACATTGGTAAAATCTTCGGTAGCTGTGAATTCAAGCAATACATTAGCGCTGTTGGCGTTGAATATACGCATTACCGTGGTTTCCCAATCGTCGCTTGCCGAATATCCGTCGTGGGCTTCATCGGCAAACATTTTCAATTGCGAAGAAGGAGTATTCCCTTTTTTAACGGCTGAATTAATATGATGGGCCTCATCGGCTATCATGGCTACTTTCATCCATCGGAAGTCTTCGTAGGTCACAGCGTTTTCTTTCGGCGAATTCAAATCGGAATGAAGGCCCTGAATTGTCTGCAAACAGAAATTAATTGCGTCGGGATCGCTGTTCTGGAAATTGTCGACCTGTTTCACTTCAACACGCCTGTTCGCTATTGTTATCGCCGGCGCGAACAGATATTTCGATGAGGCCACGTTGAAAAAATTGTCTTTGGTCTTTTCGATAACGTTGCTGTTGTTGACAAAAAACAGGAAGTTGCGATAGCCTTTCTCATACAAATAAAGGATGAGGCCGGCCATTATGAGCGTCTTTCCGCTTCCTGTGGCCATATGGAAGAGCAACTGAGGCTTAAATGCTTTTCCTTCGAAGTCATTCTCCCAATAGGATATGAAATATTGAAATGCCCTGGTCTGATACGGACGCAGACACATGGCAGGATTAAGCGACGCAGAAAAACTCTCAGGCAATTCCTTGCTCTCAATCTGTTTGCGGCTCAACTCGCTACGTAGTGTGGCCTGTAGATTGTTGCGGAGGAATTCGTCGATACTGATTTCCGGTTGTATCTTTTTTATCATTGTCAGTTCAGCGTGTTATAAAAATCTGAGGTAAGCCGTTTATCAGTGTCGCTAATTTCAAATTCTGCATTGTCGATTTCCGAAATCGGGACATAAAGCATATTCTTATCGAGACATTCGATTAAAAATATCTTTTGTTCACTGAGTTTCAACTCGCTGAACTCGCCGGCGTTATCATTGAAAACGCGAGGACTGATTTTCCATGACAAGAAGCCTGTGGCCTGCATTTCATTCCAAACAGTCAGTAGCTCGGCTGTAGATTCTGCATCATTGATACGGTCGGCAAACTTTTGGTTGGCGATGGCCAGTTCACAATAAACAAACGATCCGCCTCCCTTCCAGTTGACATCGTCAAATCCGGAAATGCCGGTTCCGTCGCCGTCAACAACATTACGGAGACGGGTGCATATCAGGTTTACATGCTCGTCGAGCTGCTCGCAAGAGATGAACTTCCGTCCCATTTTCATAGCAACGGCTGCTGTTGTGCCGCTTCCTCCAAAAAAGTCTACAATCAAATCGCCGGGCTTTGAGCACATTTTTATCAGCCGATAAAGAATTTTTTCCGGTTTCTTGCCATTCTCGAGCTTGACGCCTCCTTCTGTGGCAATACCTCCGGCGGTTTTAATGTCCTGCCAAAAATCGCATGGATTCTTTTCAATGTTTTCATCGGCGAAAATCACACGCAACCGGGGCTGAGATGTATGTGTATTATAATTAACCAGATAGAAAAACATTACCCCTTTCTTCGAGACGGCCGAGGCAATTTCCTGACCTTTGACTTTCGGAATCCTCTTCACAAGCTTTGCAAGGCTTTCGGAACCGGCGGTTTTGATAATACGATAGGAATTGTCAAAAAGCCATTCGGTCAACTTATCGCCTTCCAATTCCAGTTCATTTATCTTCTTCGATAATGAGACTTTCTTTACCGATTTAAGTATATTATTCGCAGTTTCGACATCTTCCTGAGTGTTCACCTCTTTCAACTCCAGTTCGAGAAGCCGGGCACGCAGCTCCTTGGTCATGCCTTCAAGGAAGATATTATTCTCTTTGTCCCATATCTCTGATGAATATTTGTCGACAGTCTCGAACTGCTTGAACCCCGGCATAGTATAGATGAGGATATATTCTTTCAATTTGGGAAAACGTCCTTTGGCATGATTCATTTTTACGCCGGTCGCCTCACTCATCTTGACAGCTATACAGTTCAGGAACGATAGCTGATGGAACCCGTCTAACAGAACCTTGAGATATGCCTGCTCGTTGTCGTCGCACTGAAGAATAAAGAGCCCGTCATTTCTCAAAAGCGGAATGGCCGCTGATATACGGTTGTGCATGAATGTCAACCATGTTGAATGTTTGAAAGAGTCGTTATACCCGAACGAATCATTTCCAGTATTATATGGGACATCGATATAGATCATCTTTGCTTTTCCCGAGAATCTCTTTTTTAAGGAATGAAGAACCAAAAGATTGTTTCCTTTGATGATATAGTTGTCGCGCGATGATACATGCTCAGGCTTGTGCGGGCCTTTGATGTCGTAACGAAGGAAGCCGGAAAGGACTTTCGGCTCAGTCAGGCGATTGATTTCGTCGGGCGCGAGTATCTCATTCCAGAACACCTCATTGCGTCGGGCATCTTCCTTTGTCTGGCCACCTTCAAGAACGCAATCTCTATAGGGCCATGAAAGAACGACCTCACGGCTATCGGCAACGAAATCCTCGTCTTCGGTTGTCAGGCCTATTATGTTTTTGAAACTCGTATAGCTGTCGGGGAGAAACCGTTTATTCATCACGAATTTCTGGAAGCGAATCTTGTCGAATACGAGAATGCCGTCGATCTCAGAGAAAAAATTAGCTTTCAATCTATCGTGAGACAATAAAATCCTGATAATCTCCGGCCGCAAAGCAAGGGCTGCTTCGACAATGGCATTCTTAAGAAGAATACCGTCCTCGGAACAGAAGCGGCTCTCATTGCGCAACAATTTTTCCAACTCGTGGAACAGGTTAAGATTGTTCATAATTCGTTCGTTTGCTCAAATAGGCCCAAAAGGTCTGTTTTAGTTTACAAATATACGAATTAATCGGGAGTTTGACAGTTGTCAGGATTTTATATCCCGATTCGTTTGAAAAAGTGTAGCACCCCCTCGGTTATTCGTTTGAAAAAGTGTAATACTTGTTTTACTCAACAGAAGAATCCAAGCGTTAAAAAGAATTTATCAGTCCTCTGCATATTCGTAGTAGATGTTCCACAATGTATCCGGAAAGCCATATCCACAACATTCCACAGACTCGATCATCTTTTTCATGCGAGAAGAATAGTCAGACATTAGTCCGTTAGACGATATGAATTTGACTGCTTTATTGAAGTTGTTCTCAAGAGCGGTATAAAACGGATCATCGTAATCACCGTATTGCGCGGTAAGGCTACACCCTTGCTCAACATAATATAGCATCAGATCTGCAATAGCATTAGGGTCAGGTATGAGCTTCTGGAACGAGGTTATCAGTTTATTGCATTCTCTGAAACTCGGATCTTTGGGCCAGTCATTCCGTCCATAGAACTGGCTGCGGATTGCTTTCTTGTACTTTTCAAGCTCGGCGTCGCTGTTAGGTTCAAGATAGAACTCAAGCCAAGAATTAGCTTCCTTGCTTGCATCATACAACTGGAGCATAATATCAACCACCTGTTCTTTTGAAAGAGCGGACAGATGTTTCTTTAATTTTGCTTTTGACATTTTGGTTCAATTAAAGTGAATTTATTCGGAAACCCTATTGAAGCGACTTATGCGCTCGCTTACGATGCGGACATAATTGCGTTTCAGTTTTTCGGTTAAAAAACTGTGGTCAACAAGTCGCTTTGCTTCTTCAGGGAATCCGATATATTTGTTTAAGATTCTGTCAATACGTTTTTTCACCAAGCCGATTTTGTAGCCGAATCTCTCAAAATCCAAACGGCAGGGGTGGCCGGTTCTGTCGTAAACGTCGCTTTTTTCTATATCTGATGACAGTCCACCGTCAAGACCGAAATCATCGCCATTGACATGTAGGCTGGTATTGATGAGGTCGTAAGCCGGTGCCAGGCGGTAATCCTGTCCATCAAGAATAAGAGAGAAATTCTTCAGATGTGCGTCACCGTTGGCATAAATGTAATTGAAAACAACAAGTTCAAAGAACCGTTCCATATCAACCATCCACGCGGCGACATTTGCCCTAATCGCTTTGGCTATATCCTCATAGCAACCGTTGTATTTGAACTGGAGTCCGGAGGTCTGTTCATTCTTGCCTATTATCGAGGCGAAATCCTCCATCGGGAGTTTTGAACCGTCGGGGAGGATGTCGAAACGGCGAGTAATATATATCGACTGACCCTTGGACGTAAAACAGAGACCATTCGCTGCGGTCTGTATGCCGTAAATCTGTGAGGCAATCTGCATCGTAAGATGTTCGTTTGCGGGAATCATCTTGCGGTCACGAAGAGTCTTGTCCCACGGTGCAGGTTTCAATATATGTGTCGAACGCTCATTGTCGCCTGCTATATTGATTGCATCTGCATTTATAATAGCCGGAAATTTTTCCTGAACGCCTGAAACCGATATGCGGTGCATGGCATCCGCAATCTCGCCGACATTTCGGAATTCGTCAATGTCAAATCCAAGTATCGGATTCACTTTTGTTTTACCAAATAGTAATTTGGCGTATTTCGGGCTATAAGTGTCAAATCCTTCCAAAAGAGAAGAAGGACAGTTCTTTATTTCAATCATTGGTAATCCTCCTGACATTAACGGCTCCTATAAAATCTCTGTCGGCCATCGCCTCAAGCAGTCCGAAAAAATCTTGTTCATCAATTTTCAACGACCGACAAATCACACGACGATTTGCTCCCTCCGGAATCATATTTGAGAAGAAAGGGAACAAGTGCTCAGAATAAAAAACTTCGGCTCTTTTGGGTAATGTTGCAGAAATAGGGGGCATCGTAGAATCAAGATAATCTTCACAATACTGGAAAGAATATCCGATTCCCGGATGCTGCTCTGTCAATATACCCGCCTTTGTATTATTGAAATATACTACAAGCTTTTTCATACGGTCTGCCTTATACGATATTCAATCTCAATGCCAAGGACATCAAGAATTTTCTTCACGGTCTTGAGCGCAGGATTACCCTTGCCACGCTCAATATCTTTGATTGTAGCAAGACCCACTTGCGACATTTCAGCAAGATCCTGCTGGGTAAGGGAGAGTGTTTCCCTACGCTGTTTCATTATATCCATCAGTTCCATAGTCTGACATAATAAACTTTTACGCAAAAATAATGAGAATTTCTGAAACTACCAAATAGAAGTATGACAAATCGTACTTTTGGCTGCTATGTCATCATTAGTTTTAAAATCGGCTGAATAAAATACGATATATAGGACTTTTAGGCTGTTGGAGGAAAATAAATTTGGTGGATTTGTGAAAAAGTGTCAACTTTGCGCCCAATTAAAACGAAACAAATGGCAAGACAGCATTACAATATACTAATCATCAAAGGTATTCAAAGCTTAAAAGGCTTTGAACGCAATGCGTATGTTCAGCTCCCGTCAACATCAGGCACATCATATCGCAGAACTGTCCGACCGTTTTGTTTCAGTAATCCAACTGACATAAGTTAGTCTACAAATACAGACTACTGAGATATAACGACTGTCGGAAAGTCCTTACCAAGCTTCCCGACAGTCGTTTTTTGTGTCCAAACCGATATGACCTTCTCCATCGCGATTAGCTGCGGACACACATTTCAATAACCGCGCCGTAAGACGCATAACTCACTCGAAAAAATGAAGTTGAATGATCAAAAGAAAATATATCGCCAGAATGCTCTGACTAAGTCAGACATTCAGTACTTTCCTGACAGTCGCGGTCTTGAAGTGACTGTTGTATCAGGGTCTTGTGCTGATATCATCCGCAGAATTCACGGAGCGATGAGTCGTCTGGCTCCTATGGGCGATGATGAAAGGAGAAGTCTTTGGTTTGAGGTCAGGGGCAAAGGATGGGAATGGTATCGCTTGTCGGTATCAACCTATAAGGATCGCCATTATCTCTATATCACCGGAGATACTTATGATCATCATGTATTCTGTGACAAGGAAGATTGTAATTCCCACCATTGTTTCTATGAGGATGAACTCGTTGGAATATTCTCAAAAGTCGAGAAGTATGTTGTAGGACTCGTTGACAATATCTTGTCTGCGTCCGAACAATATAATTCGTATGTTGAGAAATATTTGAGTTACTACCGGAGAGAAGGGTTGATAAAGAGGTCTATCCTGAACTCTTTGATTCCTGACAATCGCTATGATGGGATAGATATACCTCGGGTAATCAACCTGTACGAGAATCAGTTCGAGCCTACACAGTTTTCCGAGATGACTCTCAGATGCTATATGCACTATTGGCGCATAGCATATGAAGCTGTATATGGCAAGATGTCGGGAGATGATATTGAAGTCTTCCGGCATTCAAGTAAAGGATATGAGATTAAGGAGTATAATCTTGATTCTGAGGATGATTTCAGAAGATGGAAGAACGATGTCTCACCTTATCACGGATTTGATGTAGTGTATGCGAGAGTTCACTTGTACCCAACATATACCGATGGCCAATGGCATTTTTATGTCGGCACCGGTAGTTATTGGAATCTTGATGATTGCTTCCGGGCTGTCGTAGGATTGTCTGATGCTGGAATCTCGGTTGAATTGGGAGAAGTCGAGCATATTCTCGGAATCTTGAAGGAGACTGACTACGTTGAGATTACCCCTTATGCGTACCGATATATGCAGGGCGATGATATTGGTAGCCAGATGAAACTCCCTTATGCTTACGAAGTAGACAAGAAAGTCATCAAGAAAATAATCGCAAACACAAAATGGAATAAGCTTGAGAAGGTAAGTCCTCTTGCTTAATAACTTAACAATAAGGAAATATGAAAATACAATACGCATCTGACCTCCATCTGGAGTTTCATGAAAACAGCCGCTGGCTGAAAGAGAATCCGCTGATAGCTGTCGGCGATATTCTGATATTAGCCGGTGACATTGGCTATCTCGGTGATGACAACTATGCGCATCATCCCTTCTGGGACTGGTGTGCGAAGTCATTCAAGCAAACAATCGTCATCCCCGGAAACCATGAGCTACACAAAAGCTTTGACATCAACGACCTTTATGAAGGTTGGCAGCAAGATATACGTCCGAATGTAAAAGCCTGCTATAACGGTGTAATTCCGTTGGCTCCGGACATCCACCTTATCGCTTCAACGCTTTGGGCGATGATTCATCCGTGGGATGAGTACCAGACCGAACGCGGAGTGACTGACTTCCACCGCATACGCAATGGACAGTTCCGTCTTTCGGCTCAGCGTTTCAATCAGGAGCATGAACGTTGTCGTGAGTTCATCGAGAGAAGTGTGGTGGAGAGTAAGGCCAGACATATCATAGTCGCCACCCACCATGTGCCATCGTTTGAACTTATGTCAGATGAGTTCAAGGGGAGTCCGATTAACGGAGCTTTCACATCTGAACTCGGCGACTTCATAGCCAGCAGCCGTATCGACTACTGGATATACGGTCATTCACACCGAAACATAAACAAAACCATCGGCAATACCCGGTGTATCTGCAATCAGCTTGGTTATACCTTTCATGGCGAGCAAAGCAGCTTCCGCCGGGATGCCATAATAGAAATCTAACGCAATGGATTTTGGCATGCTTATTGCTGTTCTATCATTATAAAAGCTACACTTATGAATATCAATAAAGAGTATCTGTTTATTAGCATCACGTTCCCGAAACCAATAATTGAACGTGACGATGGACAGAACATCAACTCGTGCGTGGCGACGCATTCAGAAAAAACGCGTGTGGCGTAATCGGTTACGCATCATCTTCAGAGCATTTTCAACGGCATACGTCGAAGACACCTCAACCGGAGAAGTACGTGAAGCTGAAACGTGGAAAGAACTCCGGACGGTGAAATGGTATCAGGTGTATAGAACCACTGGGCAACCTTGCAGTTGCCCTATGTGTTCCGGCGAACGATACAGCCGTGTCGATTCCAAGCGCGAGACCGAGAGGGTAATCCGCGAGCAGCTTGAATCGGTATAAGCATCAACCTTAACAACGGCGTCTTGTTCGCATACGAGACGCCGTTGTTTTCCCTGTTTATAAAGTTACCGGTTATGCTCTTTAATCGGGATAGATGGCGGTTTTGATGACGTTGTCAGTGCGGTTGGCGAACAAATCGTAGGCTTCTTGAATGCGGCTGAGAGGGTAGCGGTGGCTTATCAGATGGGTGGTGTCAATCCTGCCTTCGGAAATAAGTTGCATGATTTTGTCGCAGTCGCAGGCATCGACGCCGCCGGTCTTGAAAGTCAGGTTCTTTCCATACATCCACGGCAAAGGCAATATCTGCTCCTTCTCATAGAGAGCGACAATCGTGACGATGGCATTCGGTCGGGCACAACACCATGCCAGTTCAAAGGTGTCCTTGCTTCCGGCAACCTCAATGACACGGTCGGCGCCACGACCATTAGTAATCGATTTGAGAAAATCAAGGCATTTTGTCGGCTCTAATACCTTGACATTCGGATAATGCCGGCGCACGAAATGTCGCCGGCTCTTGTCAGACTCGCAAACGACTATCTTATGTGGCTGATACAGCTGCACGCATTCCAGCGTGCATAAACCGGTCGGTCCTGCACCAATAATCAGCACGGTATCTTCCTCGAAAATTTCGGAAATTTTGGCAGCCCAATAGCCAGTGGCGAGAATGTCGCCTACAAAGAGAGCCTGTTCATCGCTCACGTTGTCGGGAATCGGAGTCAATCCATTGTCGGCGTAAGGCACACGCACATATTCCGCCTGACCGCCGTCGATGCGGCAGCCTAACATCCAGCCGCCGGAGGTGCAGTTGTTCACATATCCCCGTTTGCAGTAAAAACACTCGCCGCAGAACGTCTCAACATTCACGGCAACCCTATCGCCCGGCTTGACCTTAGTGACTTCCGAGCCGACTGCCTCAACGACACCAACTAACTCATGCCCCACAGTGATACCGACCTCAGCCTGAGGCACAGCCCCATGCAGAATATGCAAGTCCGACGAGCAGATGCTCGAAAGAGTAACCCTCACCACGGCATCCTTCGGATTCAAAACTTCCGGCTTCGGTTTCACAATCAGCTCAAACCGTCCCGGCGCGGTATATGTCAATGCTTTCATCTCAAAATTCTTTATGAGTTTATTCGATGTCTAAAGGAATAAGATTATTGTCGTTAAAGCGGTCGAAGTCAGACTGGAAGAGTTTGTCTTGAATGACGCGATATTTCTCAAACTCAGTTTCAGCGTATTCCTTGGCTTGTTCGGCTGATACATGGCCGGCATCAGTCAGAACGGGACGGTCGGTAAGATCAAGGAACTTATCAATGCGCTTAGCCCAATCCTCCATTGTCATAGGAATATGACGCTTTGCCATATCCTCCGCCAAGTCAAGGAATGAGTTGACAATCCGCCCCATATCCTCCAGCTCACTCTCTTTGAGATAATTTTTGGCGATGCTGACATCCGGCTTAACGATCTTCCCGTTGGGAGCATTCTCCCAAGTAGTCAGACCCATATGCTCCTTTTCAGCATTAGCCCGGTCAATTATCAGCTCAGCGGCAGTATGACCATGCACAGCGTAGTGCATCTTATTCTGCACCTTCTTGAAGAACAATCGAGTAGTGGGCGCATCACGATTGTAATCGATGCTTGTCGCATAAATATCCGTCAGCTTTTGATAGAAACGCCGCTCGCTGAGACGAATCTCGCGGATTTCAGCCAACAAATGCTCGAAATAGTCCTCGCCTATAAACGAGCCGTTCTCCATGCGCTTCTTGTCAATTACATATCCACGGATAGCGAACTGACGCAATACAAAAGTACACCACTGCCTGAACTGCGTCGCCCGAGTACTGTTCACACGATAACCGACTGATATAATGGCATCGAGATTGTAGAATTTTGTCAAATAATTCTTCCCGTCAGAAGCAGTTGCCGAGAATTTCTCGGTAACTGAATCCTCCTGAAGTTCTCCACTCTTGAAGATGTTTTTCAGATGCAGACCAATATTATCAGTAGAACAATCAAACAGCTGCGCCATAGCCTTCTGACTGCACCAGATAGTCTCGTCACGGTACATAACCTGCACACCGTTCTCTTTCCCCTCAATCTGAAAGATCAGGAACTCCGCAGTGCTGTTTCGTATCTCAAACTTCTTCGCCATAATGGTCGCAAATCAGTAAAAACGTTAGATTAGAAAATAGTGATATTCATGGTCTGTTCAAGCAGAAACTCCGACGGCTTCAACCGGTTACATCCTGCAACCCGATAGCCATCAACCAATGATGCGCACGTTCCCTTCACTCCCGGTTCCCCAGAAGCAGGATACTGCTCAAATGTTTTATGTCTGTCTTCGTCCGCCATAATGTAATGTATTTATAGAAGCATCACATTTCTTCCATGCCAAGGCTTTTGAAGTAGCGGTAGGTGCAATCATAAAACGACGGCAAACGAGTAGAGTCTTCGGGAAAACCTTCCGGAGTTGTATGCCCGTTGCCTACGGGGATACATATCACCATTCCCTGACGGGCGCGTGTCAGCAGCACGCGATACGCATTCAGCATATATTTTTGCGCTTCAAGATTTCTTTCTGGCCTCCATTCAGTCCGGCCGTTGAATTTCCAGAACGTCCATTTGCCATTCTCATAACGCATATCTGCATCCCAAAGCACACAGGAAAAATCTACTTCAAGCCCTTGCACCTGTATTTCGGTAGCCGCCTCCTCAAGATAATTCGAGGATCTTACGTCTGATTTATCCTCAAGGAACCAGTGCACGGCATTGTCTTCGTCTTGCGGAAGCACATGCACGGCTAAAGGCTTGAATCGGGCAGATACCTTTGAAATGAGAATGCCTGTCTGCTGCGTACCTCTCGCTTGCTGTCTGAGCCATTCACGGGCTTTTTCCATGCTTCGGGTAAGAACTATTGGATAGCTATGACTGACGACATCTGTGTATAGCGCCGAAGTGTCTGTATTAAACGATAGTAATGAATGAACGAATGCCGAAAGCCTTTCGGCCCGGAATGAGCGCAGACTCACTCCGAGATGCAGTTTATCCGAAAATTTTACATTCCTATTTTTAGCAAAAAGTTCATTCACCTTTCCCTCGGCATATTCCGGCTCGGTCAATTTGTCTGAAATGTAGACATTCCAATGGGGAAAAAGCTCGTTGAGTGCGGCAATCCATTCCGAAATGCCTGCTTCGCCGGTGTTTATTTCCTGACCTCCACCAATGAGGCAGACAATCGTAGCCCAATCTTCCCTCTGGTCGAGTGACCATATCAGAAATGCTGCTTCAGACATAGGGAAATTAGGCACTTTTAGTTTGTTGCCGTATGTGCCTCCTCGTTTCAGGTAGTCCGCAATGCGCTTATGGGTCCATGCTCGTTGTGCTTCATCGAATATCGCCACATGTTCCACTTCGCCGTAGCCGCTTTGCTGAAGTTTCACGGCTTTCTCGGGGTCGATTTCGAGTTTACCGTCAACCACCGGGTTCTTGATCTTAGCAAGCATATTATCCCTATATCGGTGGATAATCTGGATGAACTTACTCACCTCCCGGCGCGAATCCGAAAGCTTTTTACTTTCGCCATTCTCTTTCGATTTTCTATAGTTGTCACGCGCAAGAGCTTCTGTCAGAACGGCTACAAGAGGGCCATTGCCTGAAAGGTAAACGGCGCCGTCATCCTCATTGAATCTCCCGTCATCCTGGTAAGATTGTTTGACAGCTACATCAAGACCGACTAACGTTTTTCCCGCGCCGGGGACACCGGTAACAAAACATATACTCTTCTCACCCTTTTTCTTCGAACGATTTATTATTTCAAGAATATATGCGATAGTGGCGTCGGTAGTTACTTTATCAGCCTCGTGTCTGATTATGTCCTCTACAGAATGATTTTCGTATAAAGAACGCGCTGCCTCGATAATCGTAGGCGTGGGAGTATATGGGCTGATAATCCAGTCTTTTATCGTGCCTGGCATATTCGCATTTTCATGACTAAGCACTTCGACAATAATCTCTTGGAGACCTGCTTCTCCCGTGATAAGAGGATTGTAAATTGAATCATCATATACCGATGCAGTAAACTGTCTCGACGAAGTTTCGTGCTTGGTAGGTATTAAAATCGGGACAATAATGCGATCATGGCTAAAGCGATGAAAATTCTTTAGATCAAGCGCATAGTCCATCACTTGTTCCACGTCTGACTGCAAAGCATCCTTCTGCCCAACTTTGAACTCAAGGCAGAAAATGATTCCTCTCAAAAGTAAAACGATATCTATGCGTTTACCGAGACGCGGTATATCATATTCAAAAATAATTTCCGCCTCCTCGTCTTTCCAAGGCAGCAGCACATCCTGCAAAAGATTTATCTCACCGATCCATGCCTCTTCGGAAGTAGTCTGCACATTTCCATGGTATGCATCGACGATGCAACCTAAGATGTGAAGCGGATCAGCCACAACAAATGATTTGAAATCCGCCTTATAAAGGCATCTGTTTGATTTCTTCGTAGCCATTGAAAATGAAAAATATTAAGTACTATTAGAAAGGGGTGAGTAAACCTCGAACACAGATACTTTGCTTGTATTGTGCCTTCACTCTAGTTCGATTACGAGTGTTTAGTTCAATGTTGCGCCCAATCTTCTCTTTCCAGAACTCGACATTCGACTTAGGCAACCGGAAATACTTGCAGTCCTCATGACCATGCCAAAAGCATCCGTTGACGAAAATGACGGTCTTGTATTTCGGCAGAACAATATCCGGATTCCCCGGTAGTTTTCTGACTTGAACACGGAAACGCAGACCCCGAGAGAAAAGATACTTCCGCACAATCATCTCCGGCTTCGTATCCTTCCCTTTGATAGCCGCCATATTCCGGCTACGCTGCTCAGGTGTCATAATATCCGCCATTGTATTTATTCAGCACTATCGGGATTAGGCATTTGAGAGGCAATCCTATTCAAGGTCTTTGAGATTTCTTCTAATGATACTTGAACTGTTTTATGGTTGGAAACAGAATGAGGTTTAACTAACCCTAAGACTAAATCTTCCATTGAATCTTCTAATGGACTTTGAACGAGCATATTTATTCTCTTTACAAACGTCTTAATAGGAATCACTGCATGAAGATTATATTTATCATTATACATAACATCAACAGTAATATCGAAATCTTTATCACACCATTCTTTATTTATGTCTTCGCACCAACCAATCATACTATTCCAAGCCTTTCCTGCTGCAATATATACAGGATTCTGAGATGTGTTGATATACATATCTTGAAATTTGCTGTCAAGATTATGGATTAATTTATCTCCAAAGGTTATACAGACATTTGAGGCATCATATTTACTTGGATTTGAGACTTGCAAAAAGAATGCTTTCTTATATACTATTATTCGACAGGTAAGATGGGGTCGATGTTCTTCTTCCCACTGTCGTTTCATTTCCTCTAACTGCATCTTATTTTGTCTGAGTGTATGAATGGTAACAACGATCATTGCAAAAGAGGCTAACGCACCAATGAAGCTGCTCCAAAAAGACAACCATGTTTGGGGCTCTCCTATAATTGGTAAACCACATGGAATTTGGAGGATGAAATTCAATGCGACGGGTACTAATAATAGCCCGATAATAAGTATGAGATATTTGACTTTTAGCTTGTTCATATGTCTGATTTATAGTCAAAATTACTAATAAAATCTGAGTCTGCAAAGTAAAACTGCGAAAGATAAGATTAAAACGCCCCGGCAAGAGCGATTTCTTGTCGGGGCGTTAGTCAAAGGGTTAGGGAATGTCAGAGGCGGATGCAGGCGATGCGGCAGCCGGGAACTTGGTTGGTGGCGAGGGGCTGGCAGTCTTCGTCGGCGAAGTGGAGAAAGCCGTGGGTTTTGGCGGTTTGTTTCAGCCAGTGAATGAAAGCTTTCATCTCGGCATGGATGACCTCTTGTTTTCCTCGGAAGCTGATACGGATGTTAATGAGTGTCATGTCGGGAATACCAAGGTGGCCTTCGGAGCGTTCCCAAAGGCGGAACTGAATGGTACGGTCCTCGCCGAAGTAGTGGAAACAGGCCCGACAGAGTTCCAGTCGAGTGTGGCATCTCCAGGGTCGTCTCCGAATACTTCTGAAATATAAGCGCGAAAGTGCTTTCAGCCAATCTCGGCTGCATTCGGCAAAGCTCAAGCAAGCTTGGCTCTGCGCTCATTGGCATGAGATGTCAAGGAAGAAGTCAACGATAGCGTCGTGGGTTGTTTATTTGATTTCTTGCATTGTCAGATGTGGTGTTAAAGGGTTAAACATGCGATTTTGCATCCGGGTACCCGATTCGGTGCATCCGTGGGGGCGTGGCTCTCGTCGGCGATGTGGCGGAATCCGTTAGCTTTTGCCGCATCGCGTAGCCATAAAGATACGGCATCGGCTTCTCCCTGAGCGTTCGCCACGAGCCCGGAGATGTAGAACACGGAAATGATGACGGTCATGTCGGGTATTCCGAGATGTCCTTCAGAACGTTCCCAGAGACGTAGCTCAAATGCCCGGTTCTGTCCGTGGTAGCGGGCGGTGGCACCGACACAGTTCCAGTCAAGTGTGAGCTGGTCGGAAGTTGCTGAATAGTTTTCTACCATGAATTCGCAGAAGTCATAGTAGAAACGCGAGTTCGGGATAAGCAATCCCCCAAGAAAGTTGAATCGGCAGCTTGAAAAAGTTGCCGATTCTTTTGGTAATATCACTGATATGTAGCAATTTAAAGGTAGCAAACAATAAATACTGTATCATGATTACCGAGAGTAAAGTTACTGAAATTTTCTGTATTGCCGATGATTTTTGCAAGGAATTTGAAGTCGGTCGAGATGGCGAAAAACGTACTTCCGTCTTCTCCCTCCGCATCGAAACGCCGCAGAAAGCGCATAATGTCCGACGCGGAGGTCATCACGATTCTGATCTGCTTCCACTTCAACACCTACCGCAACTTCAAGCATTATTATCTGTCATGCGTGTGCGGACAGTGGAGACATCTGTTCCCGCGCCGGTTCTCGTATAATCGTTTTGTGGAGGTCATGCCGCGTTGCTTCGTGGCACTGACAATGTTTCTGCGTCTTGCCTGTTTCGGAGAATGCATCGGCATCGGTTTTGTTGACATCACCTGTATTCCGGTGATACACAACTAGCGTGAGTTCAACATGAAGGTGTTCAAAGGCATCGCGGCAAAGGGCAAGAGCACCATGGGATGGTACGTCGGCTTCAAACTGCATCTCCTGTGCAACGAAAAGGGAGAGCTCGTGAACTTCGTCCTGACCCGCGCCAACGTCGATGACCGCGAGGTGTCAGTCATTGACACTGTGACAGATAAGGTGTTCGGCAAACTGTACGCCGACAAGGGATATATCTCGCAATCGCTTTTCGGACATCTGTGGGACAACGGGGTGCATATCGTGACCGGCCTGCGCTCGAATATGAAACAGCGCCTCATGCCGCTTTACGACAGGATAATGCTCCGTAAGAGAAGCATCATCGAATCAATAAACGACATGCTCAAGAACGTGGCCCGGCTGGTGCATTCACGCCACCGCAGCGTCCACAATTTCATCATGAACCTGCTTGCGGCAATGGGTGCGTATTGCATCTTCTCCACAAAGCCGGAGGTCAATTTCGATTACGAGGTGCCTGAGTCCAACGGGCAGCTCGTCCTCTGGCAATAAACTGCACCGGTTGAAAAATCAGGCGACCAATGACTGGCCGCCCGATAATTCATGCCTAACTGTAATGTCGCTGAGTTGGATATCGTTATCCCGAACTCGCGTTCATAGCCTTTTTCAACAAACTCCGGTGCCATACCAAGCATCTGGGAAGTAGCTTGAATGGCGTTGGAAAACATTTCTCTGTCTGTGTGCAGTTTCATTCGATGTTCCAGTTGTTAGGGTTAATATCTGACGAATCATTCAGACCTATCGAGTAGGTCGATGTCGGATTGAGAGATTGTTTAAGTTCACTGATATATTTATCATTACCGGTTGATTCAAGAATTGCCCCCAGTAGCGCCCTAACTCGCGGAGGATATTTCATAGATAATTTCACGATAGTCGCAAGTCTCTTTTCGTCCAGTTCAGTAATATGCTTCTTTAGAATCCCGATAGACTTATCAACTGTGGTGTCTGGGATTTGTTTTATCAGTTTTATGGAATCAAGTATCTGAAGCAGAGGTATTGAATTGGAGGTGATTTTATTTGGCTGCATTATGAATCGTATTTCATAATTTCCCCGCGTCATCGAGTCTCGACGACGGGAGGTGCCAATTATAATCACATTGGAAATTTGAGAAGTAAGTCCCATCTGATTCCAGACGGCGTACCCCGTGATGTAGCCTGACAATGTTCCATTGTCATACATAAGGTCTTTGACAATCTCACTCGGGGCTGGTCCGATATTCCCGAATACAGATGTTTTTGGCTTATAATATTTACCTCTCCCGACTTTCTCAATCAATCCTAACTTAACCATACGTCCAAGCTTGACCCTGACATTTTCCCACCAATCATGTGGGAAGCCAAGATCTTCAATGGTAAAGACCTTAGTAGGTTCTATACCTGCAATCTTATTTTCGATGAGTTGAGAAGCGACCATTGTGCTACGTCTTGAAATTCAACAGCAAAGTTAATAAAAATGTTCGGTATTCCGTGCGGTTCACCGAACATTTTTGCATTGCGGCCGCGAGAGATTAACTCGGTCAGACCTCGTTGAGCTAAAGGTTGAGCGGGCTACCGGATTGTCGACGGTTAGGCCATCAAAAGCCGACGGTTCAACCGAAGCCGACCACAGCGCCCAAAGCCTGAGAATAAATCAAGGTTCAACCCAGTCATTTTGACCTCTAAATCATGGAAGAGAACGATAATTAATACGTCGAAAATCCTATTGATGATATGATGAACAATCAAGACTGTCATGTCAATAGAGTGGAATAGCTGGAATTATTCAATGAACAAGTTCTTAGTTGCGTGGCTTCGGATTTTTGATTCTGCAGACTAGAAGTTTCATAATTTGTATCTAAATTTGCATCGAAATTACTCGATTGACATTATGATACTACAATTCGGTGTTTTGTTTGCATTTCTCGCCATTGGCGAATTTCTTGTTAATCTCACAGGCATTCCGATTCCGTCAAGCATTATCGGCATGGTGCTCTTGTGCGCATCGCTCAAATTGGGAATTGTGAAGCTGGGATGGGTGGAAAGACTTTCCGGTTTCCTTGTGCATAATCTCGGATTCTTCTTTGTGCCCGCAGGTATCGGTCTTATGAATTGTCTCGGGATTATCGCCGACCAATGGATTCCAATAGTTTTCGCCACTGTCATGAGCACATTCATAATCATTGCTGTTACAGGTTGGGTTCACCAGCTTGTGCGCTCCGCTTCTTCCAAGTTGACTCATAAATTCACAAAGGAGGCTGAATAATGGATTTCCTGCAAAACAAATTTTTTCTCATAGCACTTACTTTCGGCTTCTACCTCGGCGCGCAGCTCCTTCAGAGACGCATCGGAATAAAGCTGCTCAATCCTATCCTGATTGCAATAGCTGCAATGATTGTTTTCCTTCTGATATGCGATATCGACTACGATGCCTATAAAAAGGGAGGTGAATACATCGACTTCTGGCTCAAGCCTGCGGTGGTTGCCCTCGGTGTACCTCTCTACAAGCAGCTTTCGTCCATAAAACGGCAACTTCTTCCGCTTCTGCTGTCAGAACTTGCAGGATGTGTTGCCGGTATTGTAAGCGTAGTACTTCTCGCCGATTTATTCGGTGCCACTCGTGAAGTTGTCATCTCGCTTGCGCCAAAGGCGGTCACAACACCCATAGCCATGGAGATCTCAAATGCCATGGGAGGTATTGAATCCCTCACTGCTGCGGTGGTAGTGGCCACCGGGATTTTCGGAGGAATGACCGGGTTTAAAATTGTAAAAATGAGCCATATCCATTCGCCCATTGCAGGTGGCTTGTCTATCGGTACGGCAGCACACGCTGTAGGCACCTCCGCAGCTATGGAACGCAGCGAACGCTTTGGTGCATTTTCATCAATAGGGCTGACACTAAACGGTCTCTTCACTGCTCTTCTCGCTCCAATGATTCTGGGGTTGCTCGGATATTCCATGTAGAACATAGTAACGAATAGCCGTCCGTGGCGGTCTTTTTTTCTGTCCGATGACGGTCCTAAATCGTCATTTTTAGGTACGAACCTTTAGCTCGCTGCAACTTGATTGCAGCAAAAAACCGCAGAATCGATTGATATTCTGCGGTTTGTCTTGATTTTGTCTTGTGTTGTCCGAAAGGTGTCCGGCGCACTTAGTGGAGCTGGTGGCACCACCTGTAAAATCGCTAAGTAGTTAAATTTCAACTATTTAGCGATTTTTCTTTCACTCAAATTTTGCCGAGCTCCCTATAAAGTTACCTATGGCACACCCGTTTGAACGGTGCTGAAACATGGTTGACGCAACTGAATGAATGAAAAATAAATCTTTTCACATTTTTTAATAAACATCGGCGAGTGAGTAACTATTCAGCCAAAGAACCGGTATGCCGGAATGGCTCGCCTTTATCAGACGAGAGCAAGGATGGCATCAAGAGGGG
>ERZ791865.553-NODE-553-length-52690-cov-13.213508_pt1 | contig 52690 bp, 29 predicted proteins | sample MGYA00509942_ERZ791865 | MGnify/ENA primary metagenome ERZ791865 (study PRJEB30046, sample SAMN00792098) | human gut metagenome | study: EMG produced TPA metagenomics assembly of the A metagenome-wide association study of gut microbiota in type 2...
AAGCGGGTGAGACCAAGAACGACCCCGAGCTCGCCAAGGCCCTTGCCTCGATGGCTGAATCAGAAGAGAATCTTTTCAGAGCCTTTGCGGGTTACTTTGATGTAGATGTTTCCGGCGGCGGGGTTGTCGACGCGGACGCCCTGAAGGTTATAGTAGACGGCGGGGCCGTTGTCGGTGTCATCGACGATTTCGCTGATGCCTGTCAGAACTCCGTCGGGGAGGTCGCTGGCCTTGAGCTTGACATACAGGTCGTTGTTCTCGAACCAGTAGTGGTTGGCGTCGTTGGCAACGTCGACACGCTCGGGCAGATAGTAAACCTGAGTTTCGCCCTCGCCATCTGCGGCACGCGAAGCCGGCTGTTTCATCTTTATTGTGAGGCGGAACTGCACGAACGCCGAGTTGTCGTCGTAGGCTACCTCGCGGCGCGCGCCTGTTCCCTCATCACCTATCCAGCTTACACGCCAGTTGCCCTCAATATCTGAGGGAGCATCCCAGGTTATGCTGTGTTCCTTACATTCATACCAGCCGATTTTATTGGTTGCTTCTGAATCCTTGGTCCGCGGCAGAGCGCTTCCGACTTTGTGAAGTATCTCTGTGTCGCGGTGGCCTTCGGCGGTTACGTCAGAACCGTGGAGAATGGCGATGGTGTTATATTGGTTGTCGGTCTTGTAGAGGCGGTAGTCTACTTTAGCGCTTTCAACCTTGTCTCCGGCGAGAATCTCGTCGATATTGACATGGACATGGAGGCCGGCCTGTTGCGGGAAGAAATAATAGTGGCGGGTTGTCAGAGTGCGGGTAGCCTTGCGGTCGGCGTCGGTCATGGCCTTGTTGAAGGTCATATTGTATTTTGTTCCGGCGGGATTCTCGAAGCCCGAAGGGACCTTGGCGATCCAGACTTTGTCGTAAACTTTGATGTCGCGTCCGTTGGGAAGCCTTCCTTCATTCAGAATCGAGTTCACAATATCCTTATTGCTGAAGAAGAGGTTGTTCAGCTCGCGTTCGGTCATGCTCTTGAGGTCGTAGGGAGCGAGGTCGATACCTTCGTTGACGTTCATGTGGGCACCCGTGTTGCCGTTGATGTCGTAGAACGGGAGAGTATAGTCGCCATATTCGATTCCGGCGAGGAAGTAGTTGTTGGTGTTAGGCTTGCCGGAGTTGATGGCTGCGCGTACCCAATACTCGATTGTTTCTGTCCCGTTTCTGGGCGATTTCTTCATGTCGGGATTGACTTTGGCATCTTCCATATTATAGAAGATGAAGTAGTCTTTGGGAGTGCCGGTTATTCTGATGCGCGGAGCCTCGGTGTCGTTGCCGGGATTGAACCAGAATACGGCGCCCTCGACGGCGTTACACTGTGTTCCGAGGTTCGAGCCGCCCGATACGTCCGCGCTGCGCTTGCGCACGCGGTATTCACGGCCTTTGGTAATATCCTCGCGCGTGATGCGGTTCATTTTGAACGCGCGGTAGTCCGACATCTTGTTGGCTTTAACGTCTTCAGGATTGATGTAAATAACGTGGGAATAGATCTCGTTACCGTCTTTAAGTTCCCACGAGCCGTTGCTGACGATCTGGAAGTGACCTGAAAGGAGATTGCCGGGGAATGAGTCGAAGCGATACCATCCGTCGCCGACATATTCGAGTTTCCAGTTGTCTTTGTCGGCTTCCCATCGTGTGGCGTTGATACCCCGGGCAATCGTTTCGCCGTTTTTGTCGGTTCCGCCGAGATCGCCGTCGAACTCGTTCGAGAACCAGTTGTTCATGTCGCCGATAAAGTAGTAGTTCTTATCAGAATTGCCTACGACCTCTACAGTTGCGGTGCCGTTCTTCTTGAAGTAGACCATAACTGTGATCTTGCCGCTCTCGGTAGAGTTGTATGACCATGCCGATCCGGGATCGTTGGCACAAGAGCTTACATTGTTGATTTTTACAGGAGTGTTGGCCGAAATAGATGTATTGCCGGTTCCGCCCGGATAGCAGACTATCCCGCGATCTGACCAGTTTGTTCCTTCTTTCTCGATGAAATGGAAAGCGAAATCTTCGTTGGCATTGTAGTCGACTTCGGCAAAGAATTTGCGGGTATTGCGGTCATTGTCGCCGGCGCCGTCCTGACATTTCATTGCGATGAGGGCATCGTCCCCGTTTTTGCTGTTGCGGAGATAGAGGGTGTTGGGAACATGAACCGAAGAACCGGGTTCTTTGGTGACGGTGAATGTAACCTTTCCTTCGTTGGCAAGATATTCCGATACATTGATAATGTATGTGCCGGCTTCTGCAAGTTTAAAGTCGCGTTCGGCGCCGATAGTGGTGTAGGGCAGAGTGCCTTCCGTGTCAACATTGAGGTCAGCGGTATATACCGGGCCCATTCTGTTTCCGTCGGTCGCTGCTGAATAGAAGCAGAATTTGGTGCCGGCGATTACATTTTCGATTTTAAAAGGTTTATATTTGCCTTGTGATGACTCGATTCCTGTGCGGCCGTTGTCTCCGGTTTTGATATATAGTTCCGGAGCGACGATTGCGCCATCCTCAAGCTTTGATAATGAGAACTCAACCTTATTTGTTTCGGGGACGTATGACTTTACGTTTATGGCATAGGCGCCGGTCTCTTTCAGGAAATAGCGCTTGATGCCCGAAGTGGTGATCTCAGTGTCGAAATTGAAGTCGGTGCCGAATACTTTGCCGAATTCGTTGTTACCCATCCAGACGCCGCCGTTAGGTTCGCTGTAGAAACGGAAGCCGAATTCGCCGTCATTTTTGAGGTCTTCCTCATTGACATAGAATTTATATGGCTTATATTCGCCGTTGCTATACTGGATCTGATGACGGTTCGAGCTTGCGATGCCTACGAATAGCGTCTGGTTATAGGCCGCAGCAGTCGGGTTGACGCGCAGGCGTGAAGGCTTTTTGCCGTTGAATTCGATTACAAATGTATAGTCGCTTTCAGGAGCTTCGGAAGGGAATTTGCAGCTATTTGTTGTGGCGGTGGGCGTCAGCGAATAAGATTTCGTGGTGGTGAAGTCTATGTCGGTAGCCGGAACAAACCAATATCTCTGCACTCCGTTGACATCCATTCTGATTGCGAACTGCTTGCCGGAAAGATCTGAACGGGTGAAAGAGCATTTGCCGTATTCGGGCACGAGAGTCTGCAACTGCCATTCTTCGCTCTCGGTGCTTCGCGAACAAAAATAGTATGCATATGTAGGATATTCTGTCAAAGGCACGTAGTTAGTCCATGACGAGGGAGCGCTTGACCAGTTATCGCCATTGTCCGACTCCATTGTTATGCAGTTGTTGCTGCCTTTGTCTTTGCTCTTCAGTTCAACAGTAAAATTTCCCCACCAGTTACTCTGGTCAGCTTTGCCTCGTTCAATCTTGACGGCCGTTAGACCGCTTATGGGAATGGTGAATTTATAATAGTCGGGGTCATACTCATCAGTTTCGCATAAAACAGTGGTTCCGTCGTTGAAGACGGCACGGAAAATGGCATCAGACGATTTGAATTTTTCGTTCGGGAAATAATATATTGTTTCGTCTTCCTTGAAAGGTGTTGTAGACCAGACTCCCTCGTGGCCTGCAAAGGGCTCGTCCTGAACTTTAACATAATTCGATCCGCCTGTACCTATGTGGAGATGGATGAATTTGCAGCCTGTACCGAGGTTGCTTACATCATGTACGTTCCAATTGATTGTGCTTTCGGTAATCTGGAATACTTTATCAGTATTAAATGTTTCCCAGTCTGTAGGAGCCGGGTCTGCCTGAGAAAGTTTGAATTCTCCGGTTGCCCAGAAATAGAAGTCGCTGCTGTTGCCGCTTGTTGTTTGCGAAACGCCAGGTAGAGTGAAAGTTGAACTCTGAACAGTCTTGCTGTTCATGAAATTCGCATTTCCGGCAATGGTAAGCGTGAATGCGTTTCCGGCCGTCGGAATGGCGCACGCGCATATCATTACCAGCAGTAGCCGAGTAATTAAATGCTTCATATTCGTTGATTTAAAGTTGTAGTTAATATATTTCGTTTTTCTTGGAATTATATTTTGAATATGGTCAGTCGGTTACAGAAATCTCGCTTCGCCGGTCGGCTATTAGTTATAATAGGCAGAAGTCTTCGGCCTGACGGACGAAGAAGCGCACATTGTCGTAATTAATCTGTCTGATTGTGTGGCTCATATGGCGAAACTGCAATAAGGATTCAGCAGATCGGACTTGCGATACTTGAGTAAGCGATGATAAATCTCTAAAAATAATCTCTACAAAAACAGAAAGCTAAAACCTTGTGGAGGGGTTTAGTACACCGCAAATATAGGTAAAATTTTACCTCTCCCAAAGTTAAAAATAGTTAATTCGGCAAAATTCTGTATATCTGACAACGCCCGTCAAGCGCGAGACGCGCGAAATCTTTACAACTGCCTGCGATAGCTGGCGGCAATCATCCCTCACCCCACAAATTCGCGGCAAGCCACGGCAGTGCGCGCCGCCGCGAAACGCGACAGCACAGGCCGCGGGCCTTGGCTATCGCCCTTCCGCGACTGCGCAGCTCCGCAGCTTGTCGCGGTGGCGTGGGGCGGCTGTCGGCCCCACAGCTATCGCAATGGGATATAGAGATATCGCGCGTCCCGCGCTTGACAGCGAATGATCTGTTTGAGGTGGTTATTCTGCAAAAAATTTCATTAAGTTATAGATAAAACAGTAAGTATTTGTGCATTTTCATGTAGGGCTGCACCGTGGTGCAGCCGTCACGGCGACTGCTTACAACTCCATTGGCTGGATGCTCCAGAGAGCATCCCTACATATTGAAATGCACATTTACTTTGTGCGTGAACTATAATAGCATTGAGGGGGTGTTGCAGAACTCTCTGGCATATCAGACCCGGTATTTCCGACAAAGGCACGCGGCCACATTCAGGGCGAAAAATCATTTGAAACAGAAGTTCTGCAACACCGCCCGACGTTAAAGCATTGACTATCAGAGGATGCACGCGCGTGCATCCCTACGCCCCGATAATAATTACGGATTCTGCAACACTCCCTCATGACGAGCGAGGCCGCGCTGTGGTGGGCGCGGCCTCGGAGGGTGGATGATGATGCAGGGTCAGAGTTTGACTACGCGGGCTATGGCGCTGCGGCGGCCGTCGGTGACGCGCAGCAGATAGTGGCCTGCGGCGAGTCCGGCGACGCGGATAGCGACGGTGTCGCCGTTGCTGACGTCGGCTGTGGCGCGGGCAACCCGGTTGCCGGCGATGTCATATAGCTCAAACAGCGCGCCGGGAGCGGTGAAGCCGCAACGCACGCGGAGCATGTCGGCCACGGGATTCTCCACCAGAGCTATGAAGCTGTCGGGGGCGCCGATGCCTTCTATGCCGGCGGCCGCGGTGACCTCAACGGGGATAGTCAGCGTTGTCGACGCGCCGTTGGCGTCGGTGGCTGTCAGTGTGGCTTCGGCCGTGCCGATCGCTTTGCCGTAGAAGACAACGCCGTCGGGGGTTGTGTAGGCTTCGACATGACGGTTTTCGGGGATTTCGAAGGCGAAGGTCATTTCGTCGCCGTCGGGGTCGGTGAAGAGGTCGGCGTAGGCTATGGGAGCGGTGAGCTTCTCAAGCTCTACGGTGACGGGTTTCACTTCGGCGGCTTCGGGAGCGCGGTTGACTTTCTCGACCGTGTAGCGGCCGACGAATTCAGCGCGGTGGTTGCCGGCGTCGGTAGCTGTCAGGACAAAGGCGTAGCCTTCGCCTGCGTCGCCGTAGTCGGCGCTGACTTCGACGTCGACCTTGACTTCTGCGGTTCCGGCGGCAACGGCGTAGGTGCCGTCGTCAGCGGGTGTCAGTGTGGCGCCGTCGGCAGTGACGGTAGCTGCCGACAGGTTGTCGACGTCGGAGAAGCGCAGGGTCATGGCGTCGCCGTCGGGGTCGGTAACGCTGAGCGATGCCGAGGCTTTGTCGTTCTCTCTGACGAAGAGTCGGCTGTCGGGGCCGGTGATGACCGGGCGTCCGTTCTTGTCGAGGGTGACGGGGAAGTTCAGCAGGGGCATGGCCGGGTCGTTGGTCTTGACGACGAGCATAGCCTTGTTGCCTTTTTCGAGGCGGGCGTGGGCGGCGTTGACCTCGAGTCTGACCTCATGGGAGGCTTCTACGGCCACGGCGCCTTCGCCGGGAGTCAGCATCTTGATCCACGACGAGCCTTCGACGGTTTCGAGGCAGGTCAGAATGTAGCCGAGCGAGCCGTATTGCTCGTTGAAGAGCGCGCCGACGTCGAACCATCCGAAGTCTTCGACATATCCGAGATAGCGTCTTTCGACGAAGGCCTCGGCCTTGTTGACGAGATAGGCGGGATATTTCATGCCCTCGGGATAGGTTATGGCGACGCAGAATTTCTCGCCGGGGTTCATGAACACGGCGTGGTCGAGCGGGATGACGTAGAAGCCGCCTTTCGACGGGTCGTCCTGTTCGGCAATGAAGAACGAGCCTTCGGCAAGCACGGTTCCTGTCGACGGGTCTTCACCTTCGATAACCTCGACTTTGATCTGGGCGTTGCGGGCCTGTTCGATGGTTATGGCGGTATAGACCTGCGAGATGTTGAAGCCTTCGGCGGGAGCTGTGAAGCAGGTGGCGGCTATATATTCGGCCGTCAGCGAGTTCGAACCGTAGTTATAGGCGTTGGTCGAGCCTTGCGACGCGGGATAGTAGAGGGCGTTGCGGTAGTCAACGTCGGAGGGGACGTCGTAGGCGCTGGTCGAGCTTTCTCCGGCTTTCACCGGGGCGCGCAGCGGCGCGGGAACGTCGACGGGGCGCACGAGCTCCATCTTCGGTGCGCGGCTGACGCGGCGCATCGGGTCTATGCCGGGATCACCTCCCTCAGAGGGTTGTTCGCCGACGCCTGTCGGGTCGACATACATCGAATAGTCGAGGCGGTATTCGCCGCTGTTGCCGAGAGTGACGGTCTCGGTCGAGACATGGTCGTCGGCGGTTGCCCTGACGTAGATCTCTTCCTTGTCGAGAGTCATCGCCGGAGCGGGGGTCACGATGAATTTCACGGGAACGACGGCCTGCTCGACGTCGTATTCGCCGGAGTAGATGTCGCCGGTGGTGTAGTAGAACGTCAGGTTGACGTTGTATTCGCCGGGTGTCATCCACTGCTCGCATTCCATCATCGGCACGGAGAACTGCAACGCGGCGCGCCCGACGGTGAAGGTGGTCATGCCGTCGTACATCTGCCATTGGTAGTTGCCGGTAGGCTCGCCGGTTATCCAGTCGATTTCGGGGCCGTTGACCAGGAGCTGGAACAGCTGGGTGTATTCGTCGAACCATTCGTCGTAGATGCTCGGGCCGTCGACGGCTATCGAGAGGATAGTGAAGGGCGCTGTTCCGTTGTTGCGCACTTCGAAAGGTGCGTCGTAGCAGGCGCCCATGCCGACGATCGGATTCGACTGGTCGGTCGAGCGGTAGCCGTAGGTGTGTTCGACGTTTACAGCCGCAGGGAATTCGGGGGCGGCCTCGCCGGTGACGGTGAGGGCCACGGGAATCTCTATCGATTCGCGCGAGGGAACGTTCGTGGCCATGCTGAAGGCGGTCTGATAGAGTCCGGCCATGCGGTCGGTGTCGAAAGCGAAGCCGATGTTGTCTTTGGCTCCGGGAGCGAGGGCGAGCGTTGTCACGGGGGTGAAGCGCACGCTGTTGCCGAAGTTTATCATGCGGTCGGCCAGACGGATATAGTCGGTGCCGCCTTCACTCGAGATGCCTGCCAGGCCGAACGTGCCCATGAGCTGGGCGTTCTCGTCGGCTGCCTTGTAGCAGAAGCTGAAAGTTCCGTCGGCGTTGAGAATGAGCTGGAAGCAGACGCCGATGTTCATCGTGTTGCCGTATTCCATGAACGACACTATGGCGCGGTTGTCGGTCACATAGTGGTATGTTCCGGCCGTCTTGGTCTCGTCCATGGAGTGGAGTCCCCAGTAGGGAGCGATGATGTTGCTGAAGAGCGTGCCCTGAGGGAAGTCGGCCGGCGGTTCGGGCCAGAGGCGGTTGTCGTCGCGCTCGGTGAACGAGACGAAACCGGTGTTGTAGACATACATCTTCCGGTATTTCTTGCCGTAGAACGGGAATTCGAAAGGAAGATCGACGGCAATATAGTCGTGGTTGATATAGTAGGTCAGGGCGTTGTGCTCGCCGAGGCCGTTGGTCTCGATGTCGACCCATTCGACGGCGGCCGAGGCGTTGTCGACGGCGGCAGTGTAGGTGTAGGCCACTTTCGAGTCGGCGCGCTCTGGCACTGTCAGCGAAGCTATCGGGTCGGGAGTCAGGGCGTAGGTGAGTTCCTCGTTGCCTGTGTTCTCGACAGTGAGGGTCTTCTGCAGCGGTTCGCCGCTGGCCACGGTCTCGTTGATCTCGTCGAAACTCATTGCTATCTGCGGGCAGCCGATGACTGTGCCGTGGATCGAGACCTCGAGGTCGCCGGCTGTTGTCGTTATCTTAAGCAGATCGCTGAGGTCGCCCTCCTTGTCGGTTGGCACGGTGACGATGAAGTCTTTCGACATTCCGGGATCGATGACCAGAGGCAGTGTGGCGCCGACGGTCATTCGGGCGCCGGCGAACGAGGCGCCGGTGACGGTCATGGTGTTGCGGCCGGTGTTCTTGACGCAGACAGGCACGCGGATGTCGGAGGTGCGGAACACGCGTCCGAAGTCGATGTCGGCATTGTCGACAGCCGCCACGCCGCTAAGGCCCTCACCGTCGATGACGGCGTTGATGCGCACTGCCGAGAAGGCCGGCGACGGGTCGGTAGTGACGATGGCCAGGTTGTTGAATGTCGGGCCAGCATAGAGGTCGCTGCCGGCGCTCAGAGTGGCGTCGATCTTCACGCTCTCGCCGGGGGCGACAACGCCGGCCGGAGCCGACAGGGCGGTCACGAAGGAGGCTTTCGGCGCCTCGAACTTCACAGCAGTGCCGGGGCCGAATTCCCTGAAGCGGCTGTTCTCGGCCGTGGGCTCTTCCGTGCCCCAGTAGTCGGCGACATCAGCGCTGGTCACTGCCAGCGGGTCGGCGACGGCGGGGTCGTTGATGCCGCAGAAGAGGCCCGAGCCGCTCTGGAACACATTGTCGGGATAATAGTCGTCGTAGAACATCTCGATGTCGCCGTTGGCCGACAGGGTGATATGGAACGATACGGGAATATAGTCGCCGGCATAGACAGAGGCCAGGACGTTGACGAACTTGACGACGAACTTACCGTCCTGTCTGGCATAGATCACCTTCGAACCGGGGTTCATCATCAGCTGCGAGCCGTAGGCGCTGATAAGGCCGGTGCCTTTTATCGACGATGAGGTCGGACTCAGCGGCGGCCAGAAGTTCTCTTCATCGTTGACGGCGAACATTATTCCGCCGTAGGAGGTGATGTAGGCTTCCTCGTAGGTTTTGCCGTAGTAGGGGAAGGCGAAGCCGAGGCTGACGGGCTTGCTGACATAGTTGTCGTCGGTGAACTGAGCGGCGACGTCGGTGGCGCCCAGAAGATCGGGGTTGCCGTCGTAGGCGAAGGCGGGATAGCCCTGGAGGGTCGATGCCACGGTGTAGCCGAAGCGGTGGCTTGCCTTGCCCCCTTCGACAGTCTCGGCCGAATAGCGCGGGAATACGTATTCGAGCGGATATTTGCCGGTGTTGACGACGTTGAAGCTGACCGTAGAGGCGGCAGCGCCGACTTTCAGCGTTCCGGCTTCGACAACGGCCGGGTCGAGGTCGAGGCGAGCGGGATCGGTGGCTACGCCCTGGACGAGCACGCGGGCTTCGCGGCCCTGATAGTCCTTGAAGACAACGGCCCCGGAGTGGGTTCCGGCCTCGGTCGGGGCGAAGGTGACCTCGAAGGTTGTAGTGGCGCGGGCGGGGAATCCGGCCTGAAGATACTGCGGGCCTTCGAACTGGGCGCTGGTTGTCGTTATGTTGCCCGAATAGAGGCCTCCGTAGGCGCTGCCCGAGAATTTGCCGAAGCCGCGGTTATAGGCTTCGATGGTCAGCGTTTTCTTCTGGCCGACGAGCAGGCTTCCGAAGTCGACGATGCGCGGCATGACGATGTCGGGGGCATTACCGGCCACGCTGTAGCTGACAGGCAGCTGTGTGACTTTGCCCGACCCTTCGTTGGTCGTGATATTGACGTTGAAGCCGTAGGTGCCGTTGACGAAGCGCGAGCCGTCGGCGCTGACCGTGACTTCCTGGCTGCCGTCTTTGAGCACGGTGCCTTCAGAGGGTTCGAGAGTCAGAGCCTGACTCCAGTCGGGGTTGAGCGAGCGAGCCTTGACGGCCCAGCAGACCTGATGGCCGAGAGTCTCGTAGACGCTGCCGGCGAGGGCCGACGAGAGTTCTGTCCATGTCTTGCCGAGGTCGTTCGACATATAGGCCATGTTGGTCATGTCGGCACCGGCGTGATGGCCCAGGCCGAGGGGATAACCCTCCTGATTGCCCTCGAAGTGGACAACGACCCAGAAAGCCTCGCCCGGAGCGAAGAAGAGCTGGTTTTTCAGCGGAATATTGAAGTTATAGGCAAACCAGTCGTAGTCGACGCGCTGAAGCAGCGTAGCCGATGAGATCGCGCGGTCGCCTTTGTAGATCTCTATCACGGGGTTCACACCGTTGGCGCCTTCGATCCAGAGGGTTGTCAGGTTGAAACCGTCGGGATAGGTCTCGGGGTCGACACGGAACCACTGGGCCATCGAGTTGGGGAGCGTCTTGTCGACGTCGCCGATGTAGGCCATCAGATATTCGTGGTAGAAAATCTCCGTCGGATAGTCGCCGGCGTCATATTCGGCGAGGACGGACGGATAGCGCTTCACAGCCTTGGCGGCAACCTTGCCGCGGTAAGGGGAGGCCGGTGCGGCGGCCGGACGGGCCGGGGAGCTGACGCGCACGCTTGAGGTCGAGGTTCCGGCCGACCATTTCAGCATTCCTTCGGCGCTGTTGCCGATAGTGAACGATGTTGAGGCGAGTGGTGTCTGGGCCGTCGATGACATGCCGAGCGACTGGTCGGAGAGGGTCATCTGCGGGCCTTCGTTGGTCTTTATCTGCTTCACTTCCGACATTGCCGAGGCCTGACCCTGACGGTTGACGGCCACTACGGCGACATAGTAGGTCGTCATCGGTTCGAGACCGGTGATTTCGCATGAATAGGGGTCGCCGCTGGTGAAGAATTTCGTGTCGACGGTCTTCGATGAGAGGGTGGCGACATCGGTCGACGCGGTGAACGGAAGAGTCGAGTAGTAGATTATATGGTTGTTGACGACGTTGTCGCTCGATGCCGGGATTGTCCAGCTCAGGGCGATATAGTCCTGCCCGGCGGCCATGCTGAGGTCGGTGACAGCCTCGGGAGCCGAGCCGTCCCCCATATTGAGGGCTTTGACGGCGTCGATGTGTCCAGAGCCGAATTTGCCTTCATAGTCGGCGTTCGAGCCGTGGCTGTAGAAGTCGTTCACCGAGTTGATGAGCTGGCTGCGCAGGGTTTCGTTGATGAATGTCGAGGAACCGTATTTCGACAATACGAGGGCCGCGATTCCCGAAACGTGGGGCGTTGCCATCGAGGTTCCCTCCATGTAGCCGTAGCCGTCGTCGGGGAGGGTCGACAGGACGCCTTCGGCCTGACTGTAGTCGAGAAGTCCGCCCGGGGCGCATACGTCGACCCATTCGCCGTAGTTCGAATATGAGGCCGGGCCGAGAGTCGAGGTCATGGCGGCCACCGCCAGACATTTTTCGTAGGCGGCCGGATAGAAATTGCCTTCCTGGCCGGCGTTTCCGGCGGCGAAGATACAGAGACCGCCCACCATGCGCGGCGAGCGTGCCATTTCGGTGAAATAGTCGATGGCGTCGAGAACGGCCTGCTCCTTATAGTCGGCGGCGTCCCAGCCCCACGAGCACTGGGCTATCGTGGCGCCGCGCTCGGCGGCATAGACCAGTGCGGCGGCATAGTCGGCTTCGCCCGAGCCTGAGCGCGGGTCGAAGATCTGGCAGGAGATCATTCTGATTCCCGAGGTGGCCGAGCCGTCGCCACCGGCTACGCCGGCGACACCTTTGCCGTTGTTATTGACGGCGGCCACTGTGCCGGCGACGTGTGTACCGTGGTCGTGGGGATATATCTCGCCGTTGTTGGTGCAGAAGTTGAATCCGTAGATGTCGTCGACGAAACCGTTGCCGTCGTCGTCGACACCGGGGGTGCCGTTGAACTCGGCGGTGTTGACGAGCATATTGCGGGCGAGGTCTTCGTGGTCGACGTCGACACCTCCGTCGATGATGGCGACAACAACGTCGGGATTACCTGTCGCGATCTGCCATGCCTTGAAGAGGTTGATGTCGGCGCCGGCCGTCATTCCGGCCGACCCGGTGTTGTTGTAGTGCCACTGCTGGGGCAGACGCGGGTCGTCGAAAGGCATTTCGCCGGCGGCTTTCAGGGGAGCGGCCACGCGGCGCGCCTTTCCGTTGCCCTCCTTGAGCTCCATGGGAACAACAGTCTCGGCGACCTCCACACCCGCCACGTTGGCGAATATGCGGCGCGCCTCGGCGGGCGAAGTTTTTTCGTCGAAAGTGACGACATACCAGCGGTCGAGGCCGTAGCGCGCTCTCTGCTCCTCGAATTTCGGAGCGTAGGGAAGCATGCGGCGCAATCCCGTGGCTTTTACTTGTCGGGCGGCTGCGTCGAGGACCGTCACACCGGTGAGCAGGTCGCCTGAGGCTGCGCGCACGCGCGCGGTCTTGCCGACGGCGCGCGCCATCTCGGGCTGTAGCTTCACACGGATGATACCTCCTGTCGGAGATGCCGCCGACGCTGAAAGTCCGGCGAGCCCTGATACTATGATAAGGGCTGCGCAGACACGTCTTAGGATTTTAAGCATAACGTGTTATTTATTAAAGTATTGTAAAAAATTGGATTTGACTGCAAAGAAATGGACAGACACCGCAAATATAGTTAAAAATATTGACTAACAATCGAAATGTCAAAAAATTAACACACCATTTGCGGGGATGAGGCATGCCGCGACCTGTAGCGTCGGTTTGAGTTCAGTATATAGTTGCAACAAAGAGCCGAAATAAATATCGACACATAGTAGCCGGTGGTGTTGCCCCCCTCAGGATCGTGGCGGTCAGATTAGGCCGCGGGCGCGGATGTAGGCTTCGACGAGCGAGGCGGCGGCTTCGAGGCTGACCGACGATAGGTCGAGGGTCAGGTCGTAGCTCGCGGCGTCGCCCCAGCGCTTGTCGGTATAGAAGTTGTAGTAGGCGGCGCGCCGGCGGTCGGTCTTCTCGGCCAGCGATCGGGCGTGGTCGGGGTCTTTGTCGTCGCTGCGGCTGACGATATTGTCGATGCGACGGTCCATCGGGGCGTGGACGAAGATATTGACGCAGCGCGGGTTGTCGCGCAGAATGAAGTCGGCGGTGCGGCCCACTATGACACACGAGCGGCGGGCGGCGATGTCGCGGATAATGGCGGCGATGGCGCTCTGCACGCGGTCGCAGCTCAGAGGCGAGTTTCCGGCGGCCGAGCTGAGGGCCACACCTCCCATCGTGAACGAGAAAATCCCTGTGACCCAGCGCGGGTAGCGCTCGTCGTTGCGCTCGACATAGTCGATGCTCATTCCGGCTTTCACGGCCGATTCGGCAAGCAGTTCCTTGTCGAAATATTCTATTCCGAGGCGGTCGGCGAGGGCACGGGCGAGCCGGCGTCCGCCGCTGCCGAACTGGCGCCCTACGGTGATGACAAACGGCGCTGCGGCCGATGGATTCGAAGCGTTCATATCAGATTTTCTGGAGGTAGTCGACTAGGTTTGTCTCGCGTTCGAGACCGAGTTTTTTGCGAAGGCGATAGCGTGTCATCTCGACCGAGCGGTATGAGATGTTGAACAGCGGAGCTATCTCTTTCGAGCTGAGGCCCATCTTCAGGTAGCAGCATATACGCAGGTCGGAGCTGTTGAGGTCGGGGTGGAGCTCGATGAGGCGTTTGGTATAGTTTTCATAGACGATGTCGAAGTTGCGGGTGAACGACCGCCAGTCGTCGTCGTGGCTCATGTTGTCCTGGATGAGGCGCTGGATTCGGGCTATCTGCTTGGCTTCGGCGGCGTCGGGGCCCATGGCCTCCTGAACTTTGGTCAGCTTTGCCGCGATGTCGAGAAGGATCTCGTTTTTGCGGATGACGTTCATCGTTATGTTGCTGAGTTCTTCCGACTTATGCTTTATGTCGTGTTCGAGCTGCTCGCTCTTGAGGTGGGCGATTTCGTAGTCTTTGCGCAGGGCCTGCTCGTCGGCGTCGCGTTTGAGCTGGGTCATCTCTTCCTCTTTGCGGCGTTCGACGGCGTCGGCCTGGCGCCGGGCCGAGCGCTTCACGGCGGTATAGATTCCCCATCCGGCGGCGCAGGCTATCAGGAAATATAGAATCTTGGCTATGATCGAGCGATACCAGGGGGGACTGACTGTGAACTGAAAGTCGGTCGTGTATTGCCGGCCGCTGTAGGCGTCGCGGGCGCGAACGTGGAGTGTGTAGCTGCCTTCGCTGAGATAGGGATATTCTTTTGTGGAGATTGTCGACCAGCGCGACCATTCCTTGTCGAGCCCTTCGAGCATGAAGCTGTATCTGACGGCGTTTTCGGCGCGGTATTCGGGGAGGGCCATGTCGAAGATGAGCGAATTGTGACGGTAGGCCACTTTCAGCTCGGACTGGCGGTGGGGGGCGATGCCGCTGACGTAGAGCGTCGAGTCGCTTTTGTCGCTGACGCGGGCCACGAAGAGGTTTCCGGGGCGTTCGGGAGTGCGCCGCGCCTCGAGGTCGATGTCGTAGAAGCCGTCCTGGCTCGACATTATCAGGCTCGACGGGGTCAGGAAGCGCAGGTGGTCGAAGCCGGGGATTATGCGCTCGCCCATCGACTGGTAGCTCGTCGAGTCGAGCTCTTCGGGATGACCGTCGCGGCGCGTCAGGCGCCAGACATGGTCGGGCGATATCGCCCATAGCGCGCCGGCGAGGTCGGTGTAGAGGCGCGCCGACGGAATCGACGAGAAGGATTTGTTGAGTTCATCGGCCTGCTCGAAGCGCCCCGAGGCGTAGTTGAAGGTGTAGAAGCCCCCTTCGGTCGAGAAAATCGGGTCGCCGTCGACCATCGACACTACGTTGTTGCGGTTTGTCGGCAGGCCGTGGCGCGTTGTCAGCAGTTCGACGCGGTGGAACCGCTTTTCGTCGGAGGCGAGCTGGAGGCGGTAGATTCCGCGCATCCAGTGGGCCATCCAGAGATTGTTGCGCGAGTCGATTATGAAGTGGCCTCCGGCGTCGTTATATCCCGAGATGCGGCGCGTCAGCTGCCATTCGCCCGAAGGGCCGCGTTCGAGCAGCACGAATCCTATGTAGGTCGATACAAGCAGTTTGCCCGGCTTTCCGGGGATTTCGGCCACGCTCCACGATCCGCCGACCCCTTTTATCGGGATGAAGCGGCCGCCGCGCTCGACCCAGAGGTCGTTGTCGCCGCAGGCGAAGACGTCGCCGGCAATGCTGTCGAGGCTCCATATCTGTCCTTTCAGCAGCGGCTCGGGGGTGGGGGTTGAGGCGTTCATGGGGTAGGGGAGGCGGTAGAGGCCGCGGTTTGTGGCCAGAAGCATCTGCGACCCCTGAAGCAGCGACGCGTATCCGGCGCCGAGCGACGCCGGCGGCAGCGGCAGGCGCGAGATCGCCGAGTTGCTGACCACGTAGTCGATACCGTTGTCGAGACCGAGCCAAAGGTTATGGTCGCGGTCGAAGGCCATTGTCAGAACGGTGTTGTCGCTCATGCCGCCCGACACATTAATATATGTGGGCTGCGAGTCGAGCGACGACATTATGGCAACGCCGTTGGCCACCGTTCCGAAGGCATACATTCCGCTGACGGCGTCGTAGGCGCCGCAGAAGGCCTGGTTGTCGGTCAGGTAGCGGTTGACGGGGCTGTCGATCGGCGTGAGACGGTCGGAGGTGTCGAGGTGGTAGAGTCCGTCGAAGGCTGTAGCGATGACGGCGCCCCCCTGACGGGCCGGAAGAATGGCCACGATGCGCTTGCCTTTGAGCTCGGCGGCGCCGGTGATGTCGACGGAGCGGCGCTGCGTGACTTCGACGAGGCCGCCGTGCATCAGTCCGGCCATGAGGCGGTTGCCGACGACGGCCGATGTCGTTATCTTGTCGCTGAGCGCGACGACGTCGGTCTGGCGGCCGTCGTAGCGCATCATCTTGAAATCGCTCTGGAACCAGAGATCGCTGCCGACGCGGTGGATCTGCCATATTTCGCTGAAATTCGTGCCGGGCACGCTGATTGTCGGCGTCAGAGAGCGGTAGACGGGCAGATGGGTCAGTGCGTCGGCCTCGAAATAGCCGAAATCCTCGCTGCCGCCAACATAGATCCGTTCTTTGGGGCCGTCGAGATAAATGGCGCGCACTGTCGAGTAGTTCGGGAGCCTCCAGAGGCGCCACGACTGGCTGTCGAACATCAGAAGGCCGAAGCGGTTGCCGAAATACATCCTTCCGAGCGAATCCTGAGCGACCGCCCAGTTCTGGGCGCCGGCTCCGTAGAGCGAGCGCGGAAAATTGCGCACCATTGGAAGGCCCGCGCGCGCCGGCATTGCGGCGGCGAGCAACAGCAGAATGCCGACGGCCCGGCATATATATCTCGACAGGTTAAGGTTCACAGAAAAAGGTAAGAAACGGGGCGGAAAGGGCTCCGGAAGTATTTAAATTCGGTGTTTACGATGCAAAATTGCGAAAAAATCGGCGATTGAGGTGAATTTTGAATGATGTTCTAAAACATATAATTTGTAAAAGGCTGAACGAGTGCCCTGTGGAAAGACGTCTGACAGGTGCAGATATTTATTTTTGTGAATTTTCACAATGAATATTAAAAACGCTCCGGGGCTTTTGAAAGTGGCCCGGGCCCCGCTATCTTTGTGGTTGTAAAACCCTCGGGGAAGCTCTGCAAAATATAGCAGACTGAGAGAATGGGTAAAAATATGTTTTATAACATATTTTACGTAAGTCTCATATAATCAAGTCTGTAATTTATTGCTGTAGGGCTGCTGTAGGGGTAAAAACGGCAGTTTGTTGAGTTTTTTATGAGCAAAAATATTTGTTGACAGCTGTCCGGCTCCATACCTTTGCGACATCGAAAGCGGCCGCGGAGGCAACCGCCATGAAAATCAGCCCCCGTAGCCCCGACTTTCACAGTAGTCCATCCTATGGCTGGAAAAGCCAACCATATTTCGTTATCAGTTTCATTATTTAACAAAAGTCTTTTAATACCATCATCTCTATGAAGAAAGTAATTCTTGCCCTTGTGTTTCTGCTTTCTGTCGTGGTCGGAGCCTCGGCACAAAGTGTGAAGGTCACAGGCGTGGTGACATCGTCGGAAGATTCCGAGCCGCTGATCGGCGTCAGCGTTCAGTGTAAGGAAAATCCGGCAAACGGCGTTGCCACCGACATTGACGGACAATACACAATTACTGTCAGCGTTGGTCAGACTCTCCGTTTCAGCTACGTCGGCTGCCAGACCGTCGAGAAGAAGGTCAGCGGCGCCGGACAGATTGACGTTGTCATGGAACCTGAAGCCAATATGCTCAAAGAAGTTGTGGCCATCGGTTACGGTACAATGAAAAAGAGCGATCTGACAGGTTCTGTCGCATCGATCGGAGCCGACAAGCTCACCAAAACACCTTCGGCATCGCTCGCCAACGCCCTTCAGGGTCAGGCTGCCGGTGTGACCGTCAACTCGCTGACGGGCCGTCCGGGCGCAGCCGCCGAGGTTCGCATCCGCGGTGTCGGCACTGTCAACGGCGCCGCACCTATATATGTAGTTGACGGCGTCATCACCGACGACATCTCTTTCCTGTCGCCCAACGACATCGAGCAGACCGAGATTCTTAAAGACGCGTCGGCAACGGCCATCTACGGTTCGCGCGGCGCCAACGGCGTTGTCATCGTCACCACCCGCAACGGCGGCACCGACAAACGCGCCAACATCTCGTTCAACGCATACGTCGGCTGGCAGAGCCGCATCAAGAAGCTCGACGTCATGAACGCCAAGGACTTCGCCGACACCTACGTGGCCATCAACTCGACGGCCTCCGGCAAGAAATACTACGAGGAAGAGGGCTTCAACAAATGGCTCGGCCGCTATATGGGCGTCGGCAACAGCTCTTACTATCCCACCATCTACGATCCCGAAACCAACCCCACGGGTCTCGACTACAGCGCCATCGACACCGACTGGCAGGACGAGGTTTTCCGCACCGGTCTCATTCAGAACTACCACCTCAGCATCGACGGCGGCAGCGACAAGTTCACCTACTCGATGTCGGGCAGCTGGTTCAGCCAGCAGGGAACGGTCATCGGCAGCAGCTACACGCGCTTCACCGGCCGACTGAACACAACATATAAAGCCACTCCCTGGCTGAAGGTCGGCGAGAACATCTCGTTCATGGCTGGCGTTGCCAAGAACGCCTACGAGAGCGGTGACAACAGCGAGAGCGCCGGCGCAAGCATCCTTTCGGCCGCCTTCGCCATGGCTCCCTGGGATCCCGTGCGCTATCCCGAAGGATCGGTCAACCGCGACGGCGCCGACCTCAGCGGCGGTCTCTCGGCAGGTTCGAACTTCAAGAACGTGACCAATCCCTTCTCGATGGTCGAATACGCCCATCCGAAGAACCGCACCGAGCGCTGGATCGGTAACGTGTTCGCTGAAATCACCCCCATCAAATACCTCACTTTCCGCTCGACTTTCGGTTTCGACTATAAATGGAATATCGACCGCTCGTTCATGGACGCCTACGAGGTATCTTCCTACGACAAACGCGACAAGAACTTCCTGTCGATGTCGATGGGCCGCACCTATAACTGGAACGTCGACAACATCCTGACCTACGCCCGCGAAATCGGCAAACACGACTTCAGCGTCATGGTCGGCCAGTCGACTGAGGAATATAACTACAACTCGACCGGCAACTCGGGCTCGTCGATTCTCAATCCCGTAGAGAAGAACTGGTATCTGAGTCAGGTCACCGATGACTTCGGAACCCCGAGCGAGTCGATCTCGCGCAGCCGCCGCTTCTCGTGGCTTGGCCGCCTCCATTATTCGTTCAACAACCGCTATCTGGCTACGTTCAACTTCCGTGCCGACGGTTCGAGCAAATTCCGCGACAACTCGTGGGGCTACTTCCCCTCGTTCGCCCTGGCATGGCGCATCCAGCAGGAGAGCTTCCTGCGCGACTTCCAGCCCCTGAACGACCTCAAGATCCGCTTCGGCTGGGGTAAGGTCGGCAACGACAAGATCGGCGACGACGCCTTCGTGCTGAACATGTTCTCGACCGGCCCGACATTCGTCGACTATGTCTTCGGCGCCGACCAGCAGCTCGCCAACGGCGCAACCGTGCTGAGCTGGGTCAACAAGGGCGGCCACTGGGAAAACACCGAACAGTGGAGCCTCGGCGTAGACTTCGCCTGGTTCAACAACCGACTGACCGGTTCTATCGACGGCTTCATCCGCAACACCAACGACATGCTCATGAGCGTCACCGCTCCCGCCCATGTCGGCAACCGCTATGCCGTCCAGGCCAACGTCGGTCAGGTCCGCAACCGCGGTATTGAAATCCAGCTCGAGCACCGCAACACTCTGAGCCGCGACTTCCACTACAGCGTAGGCGGTAACATCTCGTTTATCGACAACGAGCTGACAGCCCTCAACGGCGGTTCGCCCATCCGCACCAACTATTCTCAGGTTCAGGTTGTCGACCAGGGCCACCCGCTCTACTACTTCTGGGGCTATGAGTATCTCGGAATCTATCAGAGCGACGAGCAGGTTCTCGAAATGCTCCCCGGCTACACCGAGAAATCGACCCCGTTCCACGCCGGCGATGCCATCTACCGCGATGCCAACGGCGACGGTGTCATCGACGACAAAGACCGCGTAGACCTCGGCTCGTCGATCCCCAAGATCAACTACGGTATCAACCTCGGCGCCTACTGGCGTGACTTCGACCTCCAGGTATTCTTCCAGGGCGTAGCCGGCAACAAGATCTACAACCAGATGCGCCACCGCCTCGAAGGCAACGGAGCAACCTCGGTTCTCGCTCCCGAAATGGCCGACGCATGGCGCCCCGACTATACCGAAGGCAGCATCCCCAACCCGAAGAATTCCGTCAACTACTATGTCAGCAACCGCTTCCTCGAATCGGGCAGCTACTTCCGCCTGAAGAACCTTCAGATCGGCTACTCGCTTCCGAAGAGCCTCATCCAGAAAGCCGGCTTCACCAATTGCCGCTTCTATCTCCAGGGCAGCAACCTGCTGACGGCCACCAAGTATAAAGGCTTCGACCCCGAGGTTAACGGCGGCGTCGACTACGGCAACTATCCCCAGAGCCGCACATATATCATCGGTGTCAACATCACTTACTAATCTCTTGTCCACCATTAGAAAAACAATGAAATCGACATTATATATCGGACTGGCCGCCGCACTGACCCTTACCTCATGTAACGGCTGGCTCAACGAAGAGACTCCCGGAACAACCACCGTCGAGGACTACTTCACCTCGGGAAAAACCGCCGAGCTTGTTGTCAACGCCGCCTACGTGCCGCTGGCCTGGGAGTTCAACAACACATATTTCTCGGAATGGTATATCGGCGACATCGCCTCTGACGACGCCCTCAAGGGCGGTCAGGATGTCAACGACGGCGCCGACGCCTACGACATCGACAACTTCAAGGTCAACATCAACAACGGAATACTTCTCGACTATTACCGCGCAAAGTTCCAGGGCATAGGCCGCTGCAACCTCGCTCTGTCGGAGGTTCCGCAGGTTGACCTCGACGAAACCCTGACGGCCGAGCGCCGCGACTGCCTCATGGGCGAAGCCTACTTCATGCGCGCTTTCTACTACTTCCAGCTGGCCCGCGTTTTCGGCGGAGTGCCCCTGATCGACGACGTCATCGACACTTCAGACCGCTGGCAGCAGCCGCGCGCCACCCTCGAGGCCACCTACGACCACATCATTGCCGACCTTCTCGAAGCTGAAAAGGTTATCTGGAACAAGAGCCGCTACGAGGCCAAGGATCTCGGCCGCGCCACCCGCGGCGCAGTGCTCGCAATGCTCTGCAAGGTCTATCTGACCCGCGGCGACTATGCCAACGCCTACACCTGGGGCAAGAAGTTCGTCGACGAGCAGTATGGTGCCGAATATTCGCTCTGCCCCGTCTATACCGACAACTTCACCCTCGCCGGCGAAAACGGCCCCGAGAGCGTGTTCGAAATCCAGTATATGGCCGACCCGACCAGCGACTACGGCGAAGGCTTCGGATTCACCCGCGGAACATTCTCGACAATCCTGACGCGCCCGCGCATGTCGAACCTCGGCGGCAATAAGGGCTGGGGCTTCGACCACCCGACAATCGACCTCTACAACGAGTTCGAGGCCGGCGACAGCCGCCGCGAAGCCGCCATCGGTGTGCCCGACGCAGCCAGTCAGCAGGAGGTCGAGGTCATGTATCTCAACACCCCCTACTATAACAATAAGGTGTCGTATAGCGAAGGCGGAACCTTCCCGGCTCTCGACCACGCTACCCGCTCCCCCTTCAACTACCGCCTCATCCGCGCCGCCGACGTGCTCCTTCTCTACGCCGAGGCAGCCCTCGAGACCGGCCATACCTCCGATGCCAAGTGGGCCCTCGAGCAGGTTCGCGCCCGTGCCCGCGCCAATGCCGACGCCTCTGTGGCCAACGCCCTGCCCGAATTCCCCGGCTACCGCGGATATAAGGACACTACCGACGACCTCCGCTCGGCTATCCGCCACGAGCGCCGCGTAGAGCTCGCCATGGAAGGCCACCGCTGGTTCGACCTCGTTCGCTGGGGCATCGCCGCTCAGGTCATGGACCGCGACAACGGCTCATACGGCAAAAACGAATCGCCGGAAGTGCGCGAGCAGATGGCAGCGTTCATCGCCGGCAAGCATGAGCTCTTCCCGATTCCCGCCGAAGAGATCGGTCTGAACCCGATGGAGCAGAACCCCGGTTATTGATATCCCCGACAACGTCTTTCGAACGCCGCGGAGGCGTGGGAACCCTCCGGCGCCTCCGCGACGTCAACAAAAACAAAAAATCATACAATTCTTAATTAACCCTTTTTACCAATTTCTAAATTTTTCTGTCATGAAAAAGATTACACTTTTTGCTGCTATGGCAGCTGTCGCAATGAGCGCCAACGCTCAGTTCACCGTTGCTGACGGTTCTATCGAAGCCGCTCTGAAAGACATCCCCAAGGCTACCATCGACTACATCATTCTCGACGAAGCAAAGGCTGAGGTTCTCGGCAAAGACGCCAACTACAAGGTGAACTTCATCGGCCCGGACGAAGTAACCCGTTTCCTCTATGTATGGCCCAATGGCGACTCTTTCGTAGCAGGCGATGCGAACGAACCCGGCGTTGACGGCGGCAATGGCTACACCAGCTTCAACGTTGCCAACCTCGGATGGTGCGGTGCAGGCTTCAATATCAACAAAGGCGCAGGCATAAATCTGAGCCACATCAATGACAACACTATCTTCCACATGAGCTACCGTTCGGGCGCAGGCAAGATCACCTCTATGTATGTTACCACTTTCAATGACGGCGGCAACAATGTTTCTATCGGCGATACTTACGAAAGCAATCCCGTGGTCGGTCCCGCTCCCAGCGAAGAGTGGACTACAGTTCAGATGACAATCGGTGACCTCAAGAAACTCAAAGGCACCTACAATCCCAATGCCGGTGACGAAGGCTCGACCATGGCTGCATGGACAGGTAACATCTTCGCTTTCGGCGGTGCTGCTGACCTCGGCACTCCCGCAGGCGCCAACATCTGCTTCGATGGTATCTATTTCATCACCCCGGGTGAAGGTCAGAACGCTATCGAGAACATCACTGTTGACGGCAACGAAGCTGCTGTTTACTACAACCTTCAGGGCCAGCGCGTAGCTAACCCGACCGCAGGTCAGGTCTACATCGTAAAGGCCGGCAATGACGTTAAGAAAGTCGTTCTCTAAATTTCCCTCTCTGAACAATCGCGGGCGGGGCACCATCCCGGCGACCCCGCCCGCTCTCTTCTTTCCTCAGGCAACTCCTCTCTCCACCCCATATCTGCAATCACCTTTCTCTTCTCAAAAAAAGCGATGCTGTAAATTGCAACCCTCCCGCCTGTAGGGACGTGCCTTTGGCACGTTTCAAAAGCGCCGGCTGATGTTCCGGCGGACGTGATGAATCACGTCCCTACTCTTCGGCGTAAACCAAATCGAATAACCATCAACGCTCCGGCGTTACCAAATAATAACTACTCTCCGCACCCCCTTCATACAGTCAGTTTCCATTATCTCCATATATTCAGTTTCTATCATGAAAAAATATCTGCTCCCGGCCCTGTTAATGGCCGCCACAACAGCCTTCGCCGCCGACCCTCAGTCGGGAACCGGCGAGACCGACGGCTTCAAGCTTGTCTGGCAGGATCTGTTCGATTTCGGAACCCTCAATCCCGACCGCTGGAATATTGAAGTCAACGGTTCGGGCGGAGGCAACAACGAACTCCAATACTACACTGATCGCACCGAAAACGTGCGCGTCGGCGACGACGGCAACGGCAACGGCTGCCTTATTCTGACAGCGCGCCGCGAAGATTACAACAACCGTAATTTCACTTCGGGCCGCATCAACTCGAAGACGAAAGTCGCTTTCACCCACGGCAAAATCGAGGCCTCGATAAAGATTCCCACGACCGCCAACGGCCTCTGGCCCGCTTTCTGGATGATGGGCAACGACTACGACCAGGTGGGCTGGCCGCGCTGCGGCGAGACCGACATCATGGAGATGGGCCATTCCAACGGTATCAACCGCGGGGTTTCGGATCGCTTCTTCAACGGCGCCAGTCACTGGGGAACGGCCTGGAACAAGACCGGCGACTATGCTCAGGACAAAACTCTCGACTACAGCCTTCAGGACGGCGAATTCCACCTCTTCACCGTTATCTGGGACAAGAATAAAATCGCCATGTATGTCGACCTCGACAAGTATCCCGGCCAGCGCCCCTACTACGAGATCGACATCACAAAGGTCAACCCCGACGATGAGATGACAGCCGGCAATTATTTTCACAAACCGAACTTCATTCTCTTCAACCTCGCTGTGGGCGGCAACTTCCCCGGCATCCACGAGGCATCGGGCATCACCGCCCTCAATGACGCCAATGGCCAGCAGGCCTCGATGTATGTCAACTACGTCAAAGTCTATCAGAAAGGCACCTCCGACGAGACTCTCGAGACGATCGTCGCCGGCGATCCCGCCGACGGCTCTGAGCCTCCCGTTGTCGTAGGCCCGTCGATGGCCGATGTCAAGAAGGTCTATCCTGACGCAGGCGACTTCTATGCTGTTGTACTCGATCCTGATCTGGCGTCGCAGAACAAGGCCGTCGATCTCTCGGCAGCCCGCGCCGAAGTCGATCTTCAGGCCTGGGAAGGTTCGCTGACCTACGACACTCCGCTCGCTTTCGACGCCGACGAATGCAAGACATTTGTGTCGCTCAATCCCAACACTGACATGAACTGGTGGGGCGGCGGCTTCCGCACCACAGGCGTCGACCTCAGCGGCCTGACGCTCAAACACCGCTTCCACTGCGCCTACCGCACAAACAATATCGCTCCCGACAAGACGACAGTCAAGATTCTCCAGCAGGGCGACGCCGCCACTGTTATCGAGGTTCCGCGTGTCGGCAAGGACTGGCGTGCGATCGACGTTGCCCTCGGCGACATAATGACAGAGGCCGAGCTCCGCGCCGCCGCAGTGAAGAGCTTCGACGGATTCACGGTGTCGTTCAACGGCGAGGGCGGACGCAACCTGCGCCTCTGCGACGTGTTCTTCTATAATCCCGAGGCCCGTCAGAACGCCATCATCGAGATCGGCTCCGACACCGACACCCCCGCCGAATATTTCGACCTTCAGGGACGCCGCGTGGCTAACCCCGAGCCCGGACGAATCTATATCGAGCGCCGCGGAACCAAAGCCTCGAAAGTGATATTCTAATCTTCCCGCCACTACAGTGAAAACAGTCATATTTTCGGCAATGCTGACCCTCGGCGCCCTCGGCGCCGGGGCAGCGGCGCCACAGACGGGTTCGTCGGCTATGCCCGGCTATACCCTGGTGTGGGAAGACCTCTTCGACTCCGCAAGTCTCGACCCCGATAGCTGGAACATCGAGGAAGGAAACAACAACGGAGCCAACAACGAACTGCAATATTATACGAAACGCCCTGTCAACGTCAGCGTCGGCGACGACGGTCGCGGCAACGGATGCCTCATTCTGACGGCGCGCCGCGAAGACTATATAAACCGCAGCTTTACCTCGGGGCGCGTCAACACCCTCGGCAAGCGGACGTTCACCCACGGCAAGGTCGAGGCTTCGATTCGTCTGCCCAAGACCGCCAACGGCCTCTGGCCCGCTTTCTGGATGATGGGTAACGACATAACCGAACTCGGCTGGCCGCGCTGCGGCGAGACCGACATCATGGAGATGGGCCACGGCGACGGCATTGCCGCCGGAACCCACGACCGCCTGTTCAACGGCGCTCTCCACTGGGCCGACGCCGCCGGCAACCACGCCCAGTTTGCCGGAGTGAAGACCAACTCCTATAATATTCAGGACGGTGAGTTCCATCTGTTCACTCTCATCTGGGACGAGAGTGAGATCAGAATGTATCTCGATCTCGACCGCAATCCCTCGGTCGAACCTTATCTGACAATGAAAGTCAGCGAAGGGGAACTTGCCGCGCAGTTCCACAAACCCGGCTTTATTCTTTTCAATCTGGCGGTCGGCGGCGATTTTCCCGGTATACATGATGCCGAAGACGTGACCGCCCTCAACGACGGCAACTCACAGTCGCAGTCGATGTTTGTCAACTATGTGAAGGTCTATGAAAAGACCTCCGAAATGACCCTAAACACAGAAAAATGAAGATTCTCAGCATAGCACTCTCCATAGCTCTCGGGGCTACAGCCCTGACAGCAACGGCCACAACCCCCGACGAGAAGAAGATCGACGCCCTCGTGGCCAAAATGACCCTCGCCGAGAAAATCGGCCAGCTCAACCAGTTGTCGGCCTCCGACACATATTATGACGACCTCGGCGGCCGCGTGCGCGACGGTCAGGTCGGGTCGCTGCTCAACGTGTGCGACCCTGCCACTGTCAACCGCCTTCAGCGCGACGCCGTCGAGAAGAGCCGTCTCGGAATTCCCCTCGTGTTCGCCCGCGACGTTATCCACGGTTTCCGCACACTCTTCCCCATTCCGCTGGGGCAGGGCTGTGGATGGGATCCGGCTCTTGTCCGTCAGGGTGCCGCAATCGCCGCCGACGAGGCCTCGAGCGTAGGCATCCGCTGGACATTCTCGCCGATGCTTGATATCGCCCGCGACCCGCGCTGGGGGCGCATCGCCGAAGGCTTCGGCGAAGACCCCGTGCTGACGGGTATACTCGGCAAAGCCATGATCGAAGGCTATCAGGGCACCGATCCCTCGAAACCCTACACCATGGCCGCCTGTTCGAAACATTTCGCCGGCTACGGCTATTCGGAGTCGGGCAAAGACTATAATACGACATGGCTGCCCGAAGGACTTTTGCGCGACGTCGTTCTCGTTCCCTTCAAAATGTCGCTCGAGGCCGCTCCGGCAACATTCATGTGTTCTTTCAACGACATCAACGGCATTCCCGCCAGCGGCAACCGCTATCTCCTGCGCGACATTCTGCGCGGCGAATGGGGCTACGACGGCATGATGGTCAGCGACTGGGGCTCGATCCAGCAGATGATTCCCCACGGCTACAGCGCCGATCTCCGCCAGGCAGCCGGTCAGGCTATCGACGCCGGTGTCGACATGGATATGGAGGGCCACGCCTATGAGGCCCATCTGAAGAAGCTCGTCGAAGATGGCAAGGTCGACATGAAGACCGTCGACGAGGCTGTCCGCAATGTGCTTCGCCTGAAATATCGTCTCGGCCTGTTCGACAACCCATACGTCGACGAGAAAAACTCGCGCCGGTTCTATGCTCCGGCGTCGCTCGAAGCCGCCACGAAGGCTGTCGAGGACTGCGCCGTGCTTCTGAAAAACGACAATGCGTTGCTGCCGCTCAAGAGCGGGGTCAAGGTGCTCGTCACCGGCCCGATGGCCAACGCCCACCACGACCAGTCGGGAACCTGGAGCTTCGATCTCGAGAAGAGCCGCTGCGTAACCCCGCTCGAAGCCCTGCGCTCGCAGCTCGGCGAAGCCAATGTCGTCTACGCTCCCGGTCTTGAATTCAGCCGCGACCGCCGCACCGACAAGTTCGCTGCCGCCACAGACGCCGCCCGCGGTTGCGACGTCATTCTCGCCTTTGTCGGTGAAGAGGCCGTGCTCTCGGGCGAGGCCCACTGCCGCACCGATATAACGCTGCCCGGCGCGCAGAGCGCCCTGCTTGCCGAGCTTAAGAAGACCGGCAAACCGGTTGTTGCTGTCGTCATGCCCGGACGCCCGCTGGTGCTCACCCCCGATCTTCCCAACGCCGACGCCATGCTGCTGAGCTATCACGGAGGCACCATGACAGGCCCGGGACTGGCCAATGTGCTCACCGGCAAAGCCTGCCCGGGCGGACGCCTGAACACCGTTCTGCCGCGCGCCAACGGCCAGTCGCCGCTCTATTATTCGCGCAAGAACACCGGCCGTCCCGCCGAGAACATAACCTATATCGACAACCTCGAGCTTGAGGCAGGCCAGACCTCGACGGGCTGCACAAGCTTCTACCTCGACGCCGGCGACGGATGGCTCTTCCCCTTCGGATACGGTCTGAGCTACACAACCTTCGATTATGCCACACCGCAGCTCAGCGCGGCTACGATGTCGCCCGACGGACAGCTGACCGTCAGCTGCCGAGTCACCAACACCGGCGCCCGCGAGGCTTCAGAGGTTGTCCAGCTCTACGTGCGCGATCTCGTCGGCTCGACAGTGCGCCCCGTCAAAGAGCTCAAAGACTTCGCCAAGATAACCCTTAAGCCGGGCGAGAGCCGCGATGTCAGCTTCACTCTTCCGGCCTCGAGCCTCGCCTTCACCCGTGCCGACGGAACTTTCGGCTGCGAGCCGGGCGACTTCAGCCTCTGGGTGGCCCCGAACGCCGACGCCGGCACTCCGGTTTCTTTCGCTGTCAAATAAAAACATATCATAACCAATGAGAAAGATTCTTCTGACCCTCGCAGCCGTGGCCCTCGTGGCATCAGCGGCTCCCGCCAAGAGCGCCAAGCGCGGTGTATGCGCCAAAGGCTCGCGCGCGGCTGAATTCGAGCTTCTCGAAAAAGGGAACTCGTGGTATTACAACTGGGCCACCGGAACATCGGCTCCCTCGAACGAACAGATGAGTTTCGTGCCCATGTGTTGGAACGGTGTCAACGCCGACGCCATCCGCAAATACTGCAAGGAGCATCCCGAAGTGAAATATCTGCTGGGCTTCAACGAGCCGAACTTCACCAACCAGGCCAATCTGACGCCTCAGGAAGCCGCCGCCAAATGGCCCGAAGTGGTGAGCCTGGCCAAGGAGCTGGGTCTTGAGGTCGTCGCTCCCGCAATGAACTTCTCGACAGGCACCTACGCCAGTCCGTCGAAATGGATGGATGAGTTCGTGGCTATCGTCGGAAAAGATGCTTTCGACTATACCGCCATACATAACTACGGCGGTCTGGGTGTCATGAAGCAGCTCGGAACCGAGTTCCACGAGAAATACGGCAAACCGGTCTGGGTCACCGAATGGTGTTACTGGCCCGGAGGCGCCGGAAACGTATATGTGGCGCCTGCCACTCAGATCGCCTCGATGATCGAGTCGGTCAAATGGCTTGAGCAGACCCCCTGGATTTTCCGCTACGCCTGGTTCATGGCTGAAGGGGATTATGACTCGGCCAACCGTCCGAACTACGGCCTCGTCGAGACACTTCCGCCGCTGTCGGATCCCGTCTACAATCTGACTCCGCAGGGATATGTCTACAACTATCTGGGCACATTCGACAAGTCGGAATACACCGGGGTCAACACCTGGATTCCCGCCGCGAAGTGCAACGATTTCGAGGGAGTTACCTTCGGACGTGTCGACAATGCGCCTCAGGTATGGCCCATCATCGCTTCGCAGATAGGCTCGAACGGTTATCTCGAATTCAACTTCGATGTCGCCAACGCCGGCAAGTATACACTCGACGCATGGCTCGGCGGCTACGGCGAGCCCACGCGCTACGATCCGACCTGGACAATCACCGTCGACGGCACGACGGTTGTCGACAACAACCAGTTCACGCTGCCCAACAGCGACACCGAATATGTTGTCAAGAAATTCAACCTCGACCTGACAGCCGGCAAGCACACCGTGCGCATCTCCGACACCGGACGCCCCAGCGGCCTGATGCTCGCCGCCGTGCGTCTTAACGACGGCACCGCCTCGATCGACGCTGTCGGAACCGACGCCGCCGAGACCGCCGATGAAGTCTTCTATAACCTCCAGGGACAGCGCGTGGCCGCTCCCGAACGAGGAAACATATACATTGTGCGCAGCGGAAGCACTGCCCGCAAGATTAAATTTTAAGCAAGCAAGAAAATCAAGGAGTAAGTAATTATCAAGCATAGGTAAAGGACTCCGGTGAGGGGACGGCAAAGAAGCGCGTGAGCGTCGACCTGTCTGTTCCCTCACATTTTTTATCGTTGTCTCCGCAGGTTTGAGACAATGAACGTCGGCTCATTGAGAAAAAATTGTTAATATTGCGGTTGGAATGGCGCAAGCCGGTTCAGAGATTTTGGAAAAATAAGAGTATTGAATATGGCACGTTTCACAATTCTGTTTCTTTCATTGATTTGTTCGCTCCCGCTCATCAATGCAAGAACGATACATGGTATAGTCCTGTCTTCCGGCGATTCAACAGCCGTCGCAGGCGCTGATTGCCGACTTATGTCTGATGGCAGATTTATTGCCGGAACAGCAGCGGATGATAAAGGAATATTCTCGTTGGAAACGGAGATAAAATCCGCTCTGAATCTTGAAATTACCATGGCCGGCTTTTCATCGACCAATATAATTGTCGAGTCAGGAGGAAAAAATCTGAATATCGGTACGGTTTATCTTGACGAGGGCGTTACTCTTAATGAGGTAACAGTTGCCGGTAATACTGTAGTAAAATCGAAAGGACGCACCATAGTTTATCCGTCATCTTCCGACGTAAGGGCATCGGCCACCACTATAAGCTTATTTCAGAAACTGCCTCTTGCAGGGTTGCAGGCTAATCCCGTAAACCGGAATTTCACTGTTGACGGCGGCACTCCCGTAATTCTTATAAACGGCGTTCCTTCATCGGTAGATGATGTCAATGCTCTCCAGCCGAAAGACATTGAGAAAATTGAATATTCAAGGTTTACTCCGGCCCGTTATGCCGACTCGGGCAATTCGGGATTCATCAATATAACTCTGAAAGAGAGGAATGACGGCGGTCAAGTATATGCCTGGGGCCGAAGCGCTGTGAACACGGCTTTCGTCGATGCCAATATCCTGGCTTCATATCATCAGGGCCCTTCGCAGATTTCCGTTCAATACCGTCCTTCGTGGAGAAATTATCAGGCGGTATATGACAACACTGTCGAAAGTTATGTCGGAGAGGATTTTCGCGTGGATCTTGAAGAACATGACCGTAATCCGTTTAGCTATCACTACCATGCCTTAAGGCTGAAGTATGATTTCAGCCCCGGCGCTAAAACACTGTTTTCGGCGACATTCTCAGCTACTCCGAATTTTAATAAAAGTCGTTCCATTGCCCATACAATAGATTCCGAACTTGGAACTTATGACAACAACAACCTGACTACAAGCAAAGATTTCACCCCCTCTCTTGACTTGTTTCTGCGTCAGGATTTCAATGAAAAGAACTCGATGGAGGTGCAGGTCGTCGGCACCTTGAGCTCAAGCGACTATCGCCGCGACAATAATTATATTTTTTCAGACGGAAGCGAAGACTCATATATCATGAATGTTGACAGCCGCCGCCGCTCTCTGATTTCGGAAATAAGCTATATCCACACTTTCAGCGAAAAGACCTCGCTTTCTGCCGGATTCCAGAATACTGTGTCGCGCAGCACGAACACATATCTGAACTCAGATTACAAGCCGATACTTTCTGAAAACAACAACTATGCATATGTTCGCCTGGGGCAGACTGTCGGAAAGTTTTATTTTGCACTGGCGACAGGTGCCAAAATGTTCTGGATAAAAAACGACCTGAACAAGCGTAATTTTATAAGAAATCTTTCAAGCGCACAGATTTCATGGAATATCAATAGCAGCTGGAGCCTCCAGGGCTCATTCAGATATTCTCCGGCAATTCCTTCTCTGACAGCTCTGACCGATTATCCGCAGCAGACAACTCCTTATCTGATTTCAAACGGCAATCCTGACCTGAAGGTGGCTGAAAACTTTCTTTACACCATAGGTGCGGACTACACATATAAAAAATTTCAGGCCTCCTTTCAGTCTGCTTTCGCCGACACGCATAACAGCGCTGTCAGCGATATTACCTATCTTGGTGACGGGTTGTTTCTGTCACAGTCAGTCAATGCCAGGTATCGGAGAGTTTTCCAGAATGATCTGACATTACGCATCAGCGGTATTTACGGATTCGGTGCAAGCCTTTATATGTGCCTCACCTACTATCGGACAGCGGGCGTCGGTTGGAGCCATAAACTTACATCCTTTGACGGAAGTATCAATATATGGTGGAATAAAGGGCCGTTCACTATCGCCTACTGGCGCAAACTTCCCGGAAAATATCTCAATGGCCAATATGTAGGAAAAGATGAAAATGGCGACGCACTACAGTTTGAATGGCAACCGAATAAGCACTGGACTGTGGGAGCAAGCTGGATGTATATGTTTGACAGGAAAGGTACGCGCTATCCGGCATGGAACTACTCATCGGTAAATCCGTCGTATCGTGAACGCTATATCAGGAATAATGGCAACATGGTGGTTCTTTCGTTAAGCTATTCCGCTGATTTCGGCTCAATATTCCGCACCGCGCGCCGGAATCTGAATAATTCCGATAATGGCTCGTCCCTGCTGAAACTTTAATTCAGCAACGCCTATCTGTCTGTTCCCTCACATTTTTTATCAGCATTGCCCGTGGGGAAGAAGAATTTATTATCTTTGCACATAGAACTGTCGAATAAACTATGGATAAGCAGACACTGGAGTTCGTAACCTACTGCATCAGCAAACTTGCCGCAGTGCTTGGGTTGGCGCAGAGTGATGTCTACCGCAGGCTTAAGGTGTCGGGAATTCTCGACGGATACCTTCTTACGACGTGCTCCATACTTTCGGTTCGCGCTATCTGATGGAAGATCTTACCGATTATATGAGAGAGAAAGGAGTGCTTCCGACATGAGACTTTTCCACTCATCATAATTGGAAAAATTTGAAAAGCGATTGTTAGAAGAAGTGAGAGCATCAATCTTTGCAAGATTGTTCGGCAACGTTTGGAGCGTACTGGCGTCGAGATCGAAGGGTTTACAATTGTAAAAGAGGGCTTTTGGTTGAGGGTCAGCGGATTGCGTGCGAGAAGAAAGTTTTTTTGAAATTTATCTGTTTTCAAGTGTAAACTTTCGGGCGGAAATTTGTAATTTTACAGCCTGAATTCAACCTCTCTTTGTCTTGGCCGAAACCTATCACATACCCGCACTTCTTCCGGAGGCTCTCGAGGCGCTTGCCATCAGGCCCGACGGCATCTATGTCGACGTCACCCTCGGTGGCGGCGGCCATTCGTCGGCCATACTCGGACAATTAGGGCCCGATGGACGCCTGATTTCGTTCGATCAAGACAGCGACGCCATCGAACGCGCCATGGAGGGGGCTCTCGGGCGCGACAGCCGCTTCACGCCTGTTCACGCGAATTTCCGCTTCCTGAGCAATTTCATGCGCTACCACGGCGTCGACGGGCATGTCGACGGCCTTTTAGGCGACCTCGGAGTGTCGTTCCATCATTTCGACGACGCTTCGCGCGGTTTTTCGTTCCGCTTCGACGCGCCTCTCGATATGCGCATGAACCGCCTGGCTCCGCGTTCGGCCGCCGATCTCCTTGCCGAGTCCGACGCCCGCGAGCTTGCCGACGCTTTCAGCCTCTACGGCGAACTGCGTCAGGCGCGCCGGCTTGCCGATGCAATAGTGAAAGCCCGCGCTTCGGCTCCGGTCGACACCGTCGGGCGCCTGACCGAGGTTGTGACCCCGCTTCTTAATCCGCGTCAGCTCAAGAAAGAGATGGCTCAGCTGTTCCAGGCCCTGCGGATAGTCGTCAACGACGAGATGGGGGCCCTGAAGGCGCTGCTGCGCCAGTCGCTTCGCGCCCTGCGTCCGGGCGGACGTCTTGTTATAATAACCTATCACTCTCTTGAAGACCGTCTTGTCAAGAACTTCATGAAGACCGGCAATGTCGAGGGGCGTCTCGAACAGGATTTCTACGGCCGCAGCCTTGCGCCGCTGAAGATGCTGACCTCGCGCCCCATAGTGGCTTCGGAGGCCGAGGTCGAGGCCAATCCGCGTTCGCGGAGCGCCAAGATGAGAGTGGCCGTCAAACTTGAAACCGAATCCGACAATGGCTGACGAAACGACGACAAGGAATTCCAAAGGGGGCTCCGTTGCCTCGCGCATTGTGCGCGGCAAGGTCTTCTCGAGCGCATTCTTCGCCCGCCACTGGCTGCCGGTTCTTATCGGTGTGGCCGTGGTGCTGACCTATATCACCGGCAAGTATATCAACCAGACGCGCATGGAGACCATCAACAAGCTCAACCGCGAGCTCGAGATTGTCAAGGCCGAGCGCGTCAGAGTGCGCAGCGAATATATGGGCCGAACCTGCGAGAGCTCGATGCAGCAGCTCGTCGACAGCGTCATCCCCGGTCTCGCTGTTCAGGACCGTCCCCCCTACACTGTAGAGAAATAAGCCACCACATATCTCCCCGCCGACAATGAAGAACGACAACCGCAAGAATATCCTGCTCCGCTACTCCATAGTGATTTTCATCATTGTGGTGACAGCCACCGCAGTGCTTGTCAAACTTGTCAACACAACCATTGTCGACGCCCGCAACTGGGACAAGAAAGCCGCCGAAGAGCTGTCGAAGACAACGGTGATACAGCCCGAACGCGGCAACATCCTCGCTGCCGACGGTTCGGTTCTGGCCGCCAATCTGCGGTTCTACACCGTCCGTCTCGACTTCCGCAGCGAGCAGTTCAACATCAAGCGCTATATCAACGCCATCGACAGCATAGCCGACTCGATGGCCCTCGCTTTCCCGCGCCGCAACAGCGACCAGTGGAAAGACTATCTTCTGAAGCCGCTGACCGTCAAAGACAAGAAAAAACGCGACCGCTCGTTTCCGGTGGTCACGAATATAACCTACGCCGAGCTCCAGCGACTGAAGAAATTCCCTTTCTTCGACCAGCGCAACCGCAACCGCAGCGGAATGACCGTCGACGACTATATGCGCCGCGTCAATCCCTACGGATCGATGGCGCGCCGCTCGATAGGCGGAGTGGGGGAGGACTCGAACCGTCAGGTTCATGGAATCTCGGGACTCGAGATGGCTCTCGACACGCTGCTTTTCGGCAAACCGGGGCTGGCGCGTCTCGTTCCGATGACGCGCAACATGGGGCAGTGGACCGACATTCCTCCCGAGCCGGGCTACGATATTATGACGACCATCGACGTCAACGTTCAGGATATCGTTGAGAACGAGCTGAACCGGCGTCTCGAATACTGTAACGCCGACTGGGGTGTGGCCGTGCTGATGGATGTAGCCACGGGCGATATCAAGGCGATCTCGAATCTCGAATGGTCGTATAAGAGCAACACCTATATCGAGGGAATGAACCGCGCGGTCCGCGGTTTCGAGCCGGGATCGGTTGTCAAGACCCTGTCGATGCTCATAGCTCTCGAAGACGGCATTGTGCGCCCCGGCGACTATCTCACTACGGGCCGCAGCTGGGCTTATGCCGGGGGAAGGCCGATAACCGACGCCCACGGTGTCGACGGTCTTACCGTAGCCGAGGTCATCGAACGGTCGAGCAACATAGGCATGGCCAAGATTATCACACGCAAATACGGACAGCAGCCCGGCGCTTTCTATTCGCGCCTGCGCGGCATAGGATTTCTCGACAATATGCACACCGGCATCGGTGGCGAGAAGCGTCCGCGCATCGACTCGGTTCCGAACTCGTCGGAAGGCCGCGTGGCCCTGTCGCGAATGTGCTACGGCTATGCCACGGAGATACCGCCGCTCTACACCCTCAGCATCTACAACGCCATCGCCAACGGAGGCCGCTACGTCAGGCCGCGCCTTGTCAGCCGCCTCATAGGGCCGGAAACCGACTCGGTTCTGCCCGTGACCTATATCCGCGACCGCATCTGCTCGGAAAAGAACGCCGAGATACTGCGCGGAATGCTGACCAATGTCGTCTGGGGCGACCACGGCACCGGCAAGCGACTGCGCAACGACCTTGTGCGCATAGCGGGCAAGACCGGAACCTGCTACATGATCGAGAACGGCCAGTATAACACCTCGAAGAAGCGCCTCGCCTTCTGCGGCTTCTTTCCGGCCGACAAACCGAAATATTCCTGCATAGTCCTCATCGCCAATCCCAAGCAGAACGCCATGGGAGCGGCGTCGACCTCGGGCGAAGTGCTCAAGGAGATAGCCCTGAAGCTCTATTCGCGCGGATTGCTCGACAATACGACCGACTATCGCATCGAAGGGGCTCAGCCCCATGGCGCCAAGCCTGTCTACCACGCCTCGGTCGCCGATCCGAAGCGTCCCGGCGAGCTGAACCGCGCTCTCGGAGTCGGCAGCGGCGCTGCCGCCGCCAAAGCTCCGGCCAAAGGGAGCGGGGGCACAGTGCCCGATGTCTGCGGCCTGAGCATACGCGAGGCCCTGACGCGTCTCGAAGGGGCCGGATTCAACGTGGCTGTCAGCGGAGCCGGAATGGTGCGCCGCCAGACTCCGGCGGCAGGCACCCGCGCCCGGCGCGGCACCCGTGTCATCCTTACAATGTCAAATTAATCAACACAGCATAAACGAGAAATGAAAAAACTGTCGCAACTTTTAAGCGCCATCACCCCACTGGAGGTCATTGGCAGTGTTGACAAAGAGATAAACCTTCTGACGCCCGACTCGCGGCGCGTCGAGGCCGGAGCGATGTTCGTGGCCGTTCGCGGCACCGTCGTCGACGGCCACAGCTTCATTCCCGTGGTGTCGACCACGGGCGTGGCAGCGATCGTCTGCGAGCAGCTTCCCCAGCTTCTCGAGAGCGGAATAACATATATAAAGGTCGAGAACTCGGCCGTGGCCCTCGGCTATCTCGCTTCGGAATGGTACGGCAACCCGTCGCGCGAGCTTAAGCTCGTCGGCGTCACCGGAACCAACGGCAAGACGACAACCGCCACCCTCATCTATGAGATGGCGCGACTTATGGGCAATAAGGCCGGTCTGCTGTCGACGGTGCGCAATTACGTCGACGACAAGCCTTACGCGACAACCCAGACGACCCCCGATCCGCTGACCATAAACCGCCTTCTGCGCGAGATGGTCGACGCCGGATGCGGCTACGCCGCCATGGAGGTCAGCAGTCACGCCGCCGACCAGCACCGCATCGCCGGACTCCATTTCGCCGGCGCCGTCTTCTCGAACCTGACCCGCGACCATCTCGACTACCACAAGAGCGTCGAGGCATATCTCAAGGCTAAGAAATCGTTCTTCGACAATCTTGACGCCGACTCGTTCGCCCTGACCAATATCGACGACAAGACGGGCCTCGTCATGACCCAGAACACCCGCGCAGCAGTGAAGACCTACAGCCTGCGCAGCGAGGCCGACTTCACCGGCCGCATCGTGGAGAGCCGTCTCGACGGCACTCTGCTGAGCCTCAACGGCCGCGAGGTAGAGGTTATGTTTACGGGCCGTTTCAATGCCTATAACCTGACGGCCGTCTATGGCGCCTCGGTGCTTCTCGGATGGCCGGTCGACGACATTCTGCGCTGCATGAGCATGCTCGTTCCCGTTGCCGGCCGATTCCAGACCCTGCGCTCGCCGCGCGGATATGTCGCCGTTGTCGACTATGCCCACACTCCCGACGCTGTTGTCAACGTGCTCAACGCAATCCGCGAGGTTGTCGGCGACAAGGCTCAGGTAATAACCGTTGTCGGCGCCGGCGGCAACCGCGACCACGGCAAGCGCCCGATAATGGCCGCCGAGGCCGCGCGCCTCAGCGACCGCCTGATACTGACAAGTGACAACCCGCGTTTCGAAGATCCGCGCGCCATTCTCGCCGACATGGAGGCCGGTCTCGATGCCAGCCAGCGTCCGCGCACACTGACCATCGTCGACCGCCGCGAGGCAATCCGAACCGCGACGGCCCTCGCCCAGGCGGGCGACGTCGTGCTCATAGCCGGCAAGGGTCATGAAGACTATCAGGAAATCAACGGCGTGAAGCATCATTTCGACGACCGTGAGACAGTGCTCGATATTTTCAGCGACGAAAAACTCTGATAAGAAGTGCTATACTATATCTTTGACCTGCTGAAAGACACCTGCGACTTCCCCGGAAGCCGTCTGATGGGCTATATATCGTTCCGTGCCGGCGCCGCGCTGATGCTGTCGCTGTTTGTGGCCATAGTGTTCGGCCGCCGGATTATCGACAGACTGCAGCTCATGCAGGTTGGCGAGATCGTGCGCAACCTCGGACTCGAAGGTCAGATGTCGAAAACGGGCACGCCGACAATGGGAGGCGTCATCATTATAATGGCGATACTGGTTCCCTGTCTGCTTGTCGGCAACCTGACCAATATCTACATGATTCTGATGCTCTTCTCGACCCTGTGGCTCGGTACGCTCGGTTTCCTCGACGACTACCTGAAGATGGCGCGCCATAATAAGGAGGGCATGAAGGGTAAGTTCAAGATTGTCGGACAGGTAGGTCTCGGACTCATCGTCGGCCTGACAATGTATATGAGCCCCGATATCGTCATGCGCGAGAATGTAGAGCGCACCGTCCCCTCGGCCGACGGAACGGAAACTGTCGTCACCTATACCCCCGAGAATGTCAAGTCGGCCCAGACGACCATTCCGTTTGTCAAGAGCAACAACTTCGACTACGAGGCACTGACCTCGTGGCTCGGCGACTGGGCGATTCCCGCAAGCTGGGTAGTATTCGTCATCGTGGCAATCACCGCCATCACCGCTACGTCGAACGGCGCCAACCTGACCGACGGGCTCGACGGACTGTGCACCGGAACGTCGGCCATAATCTGTGTGGCGCTCGCCATCATGGCCTATCTCGGCGGCAATGTCGTCTATTCGTCGTATCTCAACATAATGTATATTCCGGGCAGCGGAGAGCTTGTTGTGTTCGCCGCCGCCGTTATCGGCGCCCTGGTCGGATTCCTGTGGTATAACGCCTTCCCGGCGCAGGTGTTTATGGGCGACACCGGCTCGCTCACTCTGGGCGGCATAATCGCCGTGTTCGCCCTGCTGATACGCAAGGAGCTGCTTATTCCTGTGCTCTGCGGAATCTTCATGATCGAAGATATCTCGGTTATGGTTCAGGTGGCATACTTCAAATATACAAAAAAACGCACAGGAACGGGCCGACGGATACTGAAGATGACTCCGCTCCACCATCACTATCAGAAGGCGGGAGGCACCGTCGACGCCCTAATCCAGGCTCCTATGCAGGCCATTCCCGAGAGCAAGATAGTGGTCAGATTCTGGATTATCGGAATCTTCCTGGCCGTGATAACTTTTGTGACACTGAAACTCAGATAAATATCAATGACAATGGATAAGAAACAGCAGAAGACGATGGTTGTGCTCGGCGGCGGCGAAAGCGGCGTCGGCGCAGCTGTTCTCGCCAAAGACAAGGGGTGGAAAGTCTTCCTCAGCGACTATGGAAAGATAGCCGACCGATATAGCCGCGTGCTCGACGAAGAGGGCATAGAATGGGAGCAGGGAGGCCACACCATGGAGCGTATTCTCGAAGCCGACGAAGTTGTCAAGAGCCCGGGAATTGCCGACACCACTCCCGTTGTCAAGGCTCTTAAGGAGAAAGGAATCAATATAATCAGCGAGATAGAGTTCGCCGGCCGCTACACCGATGCGAAAATGATATGCATAACCGGCTCGAACGGCAAGACGACAACAACGTTGCTGACCCATCACATTCTGACAGACGCCGGTGTCGACGCCGGACTGGCCGGGAACGTCGGCAAGTCGCTGGCTCTTCAGGTTGCCCGCGACCCCCATGCGGTCTATGTAATAGAGCTGTCGAGCTTCCAGCTCGACAATATGTATGACTTCAAGGCCGACATAGCGATACTTCTGAACATCACTCCCGACCATCTCGACCGCTACGACCACAAGATGGCCAATTATGTCGACGCCAAGTTCCGCATACTTCAGAACATGACCTCCGACGACGCTTTCATATACTGGCCCGACGATCCTGTCGTGGCCGAAAAGCTTGCGCGCACGCCGACTGATGCGCGCCGCTATCCTTTCGCCGACCACGCCGGCGACGGGCTGGCAGCCTTCGCCGACAACGGCTCGATCAGCATCACTACGCCCGCGACAAGTCTCACGATGCCCGTCGCAGAGCTGAGCCTGCGCGGTGTCCACAATCTCTACGACTCGCTGGCAGCCGCCACGGCCGCCTGTCTCATGGGGGTAGAAGCCGGAGAGGTGCGCCGTGCCCTCGGCAACTTCAAGAGCGTCGAGCACCGTCTCGAGCCGGCCGGCGATGTCGACGGCGTCCATTATATCAACGACTCGAAGGCGACCAACGTCAATTCGACATGGTATGCCCTGGGCAGTATGCCCGAAGGGCGCCACACCATTCTGATTCTCGGCGGAACCGACAAGGGCAACGACTATTCCGAGATTCTGCCGCTGGTGCGCGACAAAGTCAAGGCCATTGTGGCCATGGGGGTCGACAACGCCAAGATCGTCGACTTTTTCTCGGGTGAGGTCGACCACCTCAGCGACACCGGCAGCCTCGACGAGGCTCTGTCGGAATGCCGCCGTCTGGCCCGTCCGGGCGATACCGTTCTGCTGTCGCCCTGCTGCGCCAGCTTCGACCTGTTCAAGAACTACGAACAGCGCGGCGAGCTTTTCAAGGCTGCCGTAGCCAAGATGAAATAATCCTTTAAACTCTTCTTCTCTCCCTGAAAATGGCTGAAATCAACGAATCACCGACCCTCGACCCGCGCCTGCTCAATGACCCCGGCATGGCTCCAGTCAATATTCCCGTGGAGCGCACACTGCCGGCTCCGTTAGGTCGCCCCGACACGTATATCTGGGCTATCTATGTCTTTCTCTGCATTATTTCTGTCATCGAGCTCTATAGCGCCTCGTCGCGCGAGGTTTCGGCGCGTTCGTCGTTCGGCGTGCTCGCTCCGGTGGTGTTCCACTGTGTGCGCCTCGGCCTCGGCCTGGCTATAATCCTCTATTTCCAGAGTCGCCACTACCGGACAATCAAGACATTCACCTGGTTTTTCGTGGCGATGAGCGTTGTCATGATGGTCTACGTCATGTTGTTCGGCGAGATCGTCAACGGCGCTCGCCGCTCGCTTCAGCTTCCGGGTATAGCCATTCAGCCGGCCGAGTTCATCAAGTTGTCGGCTGTTCTGGTGGTGTCGATGATTCTGGCGCGTTCCCAGATGAAGAAGGGGGGCGTCTCCGACAAGGGTATGTGGTGGTCAGCCGGTGCCATACTTTTCTTCAGCGCGCTCATCGTGAAGCAGGGACTGACCAACACGCTGCTTCTGATGATCGTTTCGCTCTCGATGATGATTATCGGCGGTGTCAGGCTCAAGAAACTCGCTATGGTTCTCGGGATTTACGCTCTCTGCGGCGGCCTCTTCGGGCTTTATCTCGCTTTCGGCCCCCATGAGACCAAGACAGAGACTGTTGTCGAAGTCAATGTCGACGACGCCGGCAGAATAACCCCCTACGAGTATCAGGTGCCCGTCGTCGACGAAGACAACCGTCTGTCGACATGGATAGCCCGTCTCGAGCGGTTCTTTACGGGCGACTCGATTCCTAAATATAAGCAGCCTATCACGGCCGAGAACCGTCAGGAGATGTATGCCCTGATAGCCCAGTCCCACAGCCATGGCGTGGGAGTCTTTCCCGGCAACTCGCGCGAGACGTCGCGTCTTCCGCTGGCTTTCAGCGACTTCATCTTCTCGATTATCGTTGAGGATGCCGGCCTTTTCGGCGCGATCTTCGTCATATTCCTCTACTTCTGTCTGTTGGGCAGGGCGAGCGGCATAGCGTCGCGCTGCGCCAGGGCCTATCCGGCCCTGCTTGTGATAGGCATGGCGCTGATGATAGTTGTGCAGGCCATTGTCCATATGTGTATCAATGTCGGCATAATGCCGGTTTCGGGCCAGCCTCTGCCGCTTATATCAAAGGGCGGAACGTCGATTCTGACAACGTCGATAGCGCTCGGCATAATGCTCAGCGTCAGCCGCTATGCCGCCGGTAGTCGCCATAAACGGCAGGAAATCAAACAGGAGCTCGATGCTCTTCCCGAAGAGCTTCGCGCCCAAAACCCAACTCAGCTATGAGCAAGAAACGAATACTGATAAGCGGCGGAGGTACGGGCGGTCATATCTTCCCGGCCGTTGCCATCGCCAATGCCGCCCGACGCCGCTGGCCCGACGCCGAAATCCTCTTTGTCGGCGCCCTGGGGCGTATGGAGATGGAGCGTGTGCCTCAGGCAGGCTACGAAATCGTAGGGCTTCCCGTGGCCGGTTTCGACCGCAAGCGGCTGTGGCGCAACTTCGGCGTTCTGCTGAAGCTGCGCAAGAGCATGGCGCTGGCGCGGCGTGTCATCCGCGATTTCCGGCCCGACATCGCTGTCGGGGTCGGCGGCTATGCCAGTGGCGCGGCTCTCAAAGAAGCCCAGCGCCTGGGTGTTCCGACGCTTATCCAGGAACAGAATTCATTTGCCGGCGTCACCAACAAACTGCTGGCGAAGAAAACTCTCGCTATCTGCACCGCCTACGAGGGGATGGAGCGTTTCTTCCCCGCCGACAAGATAATACTGACGGGCAATCCCGTCAGGTCGAACATAACCGACACCGACGTCAGCATTGCCGACGCCCGGCGCGAACTTGGATTCGACCCCGAGAGAGAGCTTATTCTCGTTGTCGGCGGCAGCCTCGGCGCCCGCACAATCAACGAGAGCGTAGCGACGGCCCTGAAACAGTGGACCGACGCCGGAGCGCGCGTGCTCTGGCAGACCGGCAAATATTATGCCGACGAATGCCGGGCCATCGCCGAACCGTTCGGCGACGCCGTGAAGGCCACCCCCTTCATATCGCGCATGGATCTGGCTTACCGCGCCGCAACTCTGGTAGTTTCGCGTGCCGGAGCAGGCACCATCTCCGAGCTGCAGCTTCTGGGCAAGTGCGCGGTGCTCGTGCCGTCGCCCAACGTTGCCGAAGACCATCAGCGTCATAACGCCGAGGCTCTTTCGACGCGCGGCGCAGCAGTGATGGTGCTTGACTCCGATGCCCGCGCTCAGCTCGGCCCGACGGTTGCGGAACTTCTTGCTGACCGCGCCCGCCGCGAGAGCATCTCGAAGCATTGCGGCGAGATGGCGCTTCGCGGCGCCGACGAGAAAATTATCGACAAAATCAGTGAAATAATCGGAAAATGAGTATCAGCCACGAAGATATAAAGAACGTTTATTTCGTCGGAGCCGGCGGCATAGGAATGTCGGCTCTCGAACGCTATTTCAACAGCCGGGGCATCAGTGTGGCCGGATATGACCGCACTCCGACGCGTCTGACCGAAACCCTTCAGGCCGAAGGAATCGACATTGTCTTCGACGACGATGATGCGCTTATTCCGGAGCGGTTCCGCAATCCGGCCGACACTCTCGTTGTCTTCACCCCCGCCGTCCCCGAGAGCCACCGCGGGCTGAGCTGGTTCCGCCGCAACGGCTTCACCGTAATGAAGCGTTCTGAAGTGCTCGGACTCATCACGGCCCCGACGAAATCGATCTGCTTCTCGGGAACCCACGGAAAAACGACCACGTCGTCGATGGCGGCCCACGCCCTCGCCGTTGAGGGAACAGGCTCTAACGCCTTTCTCGGCGGAGTGCTCCGCAACTATGGATCGAACCTGCTTCTGAGCGCCGACTCCCCCTTCAGCGTTGTCGAGGCCGACGAGTTCGACCGCTCGTTCCATCGCCTGCGCCCGTATATTGCCGTAGTCACCGCTACCGATCCCGACCATCTCGACATCTACGGCACCCCCGAGGCCTACCGCGAGAGCTTCGCCCGTTTCACCGAGCTGATAAAGCCCGGAGGCAAGCTGCTCGTCAATCTCGGCGCCACGTTCACGCCGCGTCCTCCCGAAGGGGTTGACGTGTTCACCTATTCGCGCGATGCCGGCGACTACCATGCCGCCAACATCCGCCGCGGCGAGGGGCACGTCGCCTTCGACCTCATAGGGCCGGGCGAAAAGCTGCTCGTGGCCGACATAGAGCCGGGAGTGCCTGTCGAAGTCAACATCGACAACACCGTAGCAGCTCTGGCGGCTCTCGACCTTGCCGGACATCTCGACGCCGATGCCGCCCGTCGCGCCATGGCGAGCTATCAGGGCGCCGAGCGCAGGTTCGAATACCGCCTGCGCCGTCCCGACCATATCATAATCGACGACTATGCCCACCATCCGCGCGAAATCGAAGCCTCGATAGCATCGGTCAAGGCTCTCTATCCGTCGAAGAAGCTGACCGTGGTGTTCCAGCCTCATCTCTACAGTCGCACCCGCGACTTTGCCGCCGACTTCTCTCGCGCGCTGAGCGGAGCCGACGAGGTTATCCTCGTGCCGCTTTATCCGGCGCGTGAAGAGCCTATTCCCGGAGTAGGCAGCGAGATGCTTCTGCCCGCCATAACGGCGCCCGTGAAGCTTATGACCACCGCCGACGAGCTTGCCGGACTTCTGGCAAGTCGCGGATTCGAGGTGCTCGAGGTGCTCGGCGCCGGAAATATCGACGACCGCATCCCTGAAATAATCAACGCCCTGCCGAAGTGAAGTCTGTAAACAAAAAGATGCGCCGTGTCGTAACTGTTGTCGCCTCAGTGGCGATGGCGGTATGGCTGATCGCTGTTTTCTTCGTGGCCGACAACCACGCCTCGGAAGCCCTCTGCAAGGGAATGAGAATCGAGGTCAGCGACACGTCGCTGCGCCACTTCGTGACGGCCCGCGAGATAGCCCGCGAGCTCGGCACTCTTCCGCAGCGTTCGGCCGGAATGCGCCTTGCCGACATCAACACCGAAGAGATAGGGCGCCGGCTGGCTGAAATCGACAAGATCGAGAGCGCCAACGTCGTGAAGCTCGCCGACGGGCGCGTGCTCGTCACCGTCATACCGCTGCTGCCTGTGGCGCGCGTTTTCGACGGCTCCGATTCATATTACGTCAACCGCGAGGGGAAACGTATCCGCGCAAATGCGCGTTATTTCTCCGACGTTCCCGTCATCATGGGCCATTTCCCGCGTGAAGACAGCGTGTTCACGCCGCTGTCGCTGATGCCTCTGTTCGACTGGCTCAACGAACACGCCGAGACCTGGGGTCGCTTCATAACGATGGTTAAGGTCGAATCGCCGAACGACGTGATTCTCATTCCGGCCATAACGGGTCACGTCATCAATATAGGTGCTCCCGAGGGTTTCGACAGCAAGTTCGAACGCCTCCGAAAGGTCTATCAGAAAGTGATACCGCTCAAGGGATGGAAATACTACGACACCCTGAGCGTCAAATGGGCAGGCCAGCTTGTGGCCACGCGCCGCAGCAAACCTGTCGAACAGGTTGCCGCCGCTTCTGACGACGAAGACGAGACCACCGACGTATCGACGATGCTCGCCGGCGAGGGGGTGGCTCCCGGACAGACCAAACCGGGCGAGAAAGCCAACAACGACAAGCCCATTCCCGGGGCAGCCGCGGCCGAAAAACCGAAGAAAGAGGATAAGCCCGACAGGAAGCCGGCTGAAAAGGAAAGTAAGAAAGACAATAAAAAAAGCAAAAATACTCATAACTGATGGAACATAAATATATAGTGGCTCTCGAAGTCGGCAGCTCGAAGATCAGAGCCGCCCTCGGAGAGGTTGACGACGCCGGAACCCTGACGGTGAAGGCTGTCGAGGAAGAGCGTCTTGTCGATTCGGTTCGTCACGGCGTAGTACTCAATGTCAGCGAAGTGGCTGAAGGCGCCCGGAAGGTGCTGAGGCGTCTCGAGAACCGCGAGGGGGGACGCACGATCCACAGCGCCTACGTCGCTATCGGCGGCCGCTCGACGATGTCGTCGCCCTGCGAGGTTGAGCGCCGTCTGCCCGTAGAGACGGTTATCAGCCGCGACCATATCAGCCAGATTTTCGCTGAAGCGCGCGACAAGGTGCTCAACGAGCGCGACGTCATGGAGGCCGTGCCGGCTGAATTCCGCATCGACGGACGCCCGACAACCAATCCTGTCGGTTCGATAGGGCGCGAGGTGTCGGCGCTGTTCAATCTCGTCAGCAGCCGCCGTCAGCTCAAGCGCAACCTGAGCCACGCTCTTGAGAAGAGCCTCGGACTGAAGGTGAAAGGCTATGTTGTCCGTCAGCTTGCCGAGGGCGGAATGGTTCTCACTCCCGAAGAGAAGCGCCTCGGATGTATGCTCGTCGATTTCGGTGCCGAGACTCTGACGGTGTCGATCTATAAAGACGGCTATCTGGTTTATCTTGCCACACTGCCTCTGGGCTCGCGCGCCATCACCCGCGACATCGCCTCGCTCAACATTCTCGAAGAGGAAGCCGAGCGCCTGAAGGTTTCGGGGGGCGACGCCATGCCTGACGCCACAAGCCGTCCCATCGGCAATATCGATTTCGGGCCGATCAACGAAATGGTGTCGGCCCGCGCCGGCGAGATAATCGAGAATATCCGCAATCAGATAAGAATCAACGAGATGAACGCATCGGAACTGCCCTGCGGCATTATCATGGTAGGCCGCGGAGCGCGCCTCCACGGATTCACACGCCGCCTTGAAGAAGTGACCGGCATGAAGACCCGCGTCGGTCAGCCGCGTTCGTCGATACGCTTCTCAAGCTCGAACATACAGCCCGGCGACGTGACCGATGTCATCGCAATTCTCGACGCTGTCAGCTCGCGGGCCGAGAACTGCATGGAGCTTCCTGATCTTCAGCCCGTACAGACCTCGATAGAGAGCATTCCCGTTGTCGACAACGGCATCCCGACCGTCGACACCCCCGAGCCCAAGCCGGTTGAGCCTGAAGAGGATGACGACAGCATCCTGACCAGCGACGATCCCGAGCCTGAGCCCCAGCGCAAGCGTCCGCGTCTTTTCGGTCTGCTTAAAGACAAGCTGACAAAGATGATGAGTGATGACGACGACTATGAGTTCGAAAGTGACGACGACAAAAACTAACCCTATCAGAAAATAATTGCTATGGCAAACTCAGAATATAAATCGCGTCTCGACGACACGTCGAAATTCGCCCACAAACCTCTCGAAGAGACCGCCGAGCCGATAATCATAAAGGCTATAGGCGTCGGGGGCGGCGGCAACAATGCCGTCGACCACATGTACGAGACCGGCATAAAGAATGTATCGTATGTCAACATCAACACCGACGCCCAGGCTCTGCGCAATTCTTGCGTGCCTCAGACGCTGGTGATCGGCAACGGCCTCGGGGCCGGCAACGATCCCGAAGTGGCCCGTCAGGTCGCCGAAGAGGCTGAAGACAAGATCCGCGCGCTCTTCGACGACGACACCAAGATGGTGTTCATCACCGCCGGTATGGGCGGCGGCACCGGCACCGGCGCAGCTCCGGTTATCGCCCGTATCGCCCGCGAGCTCGACCTGCTGACGATAGGCATCGTGACCATCCCCTTCCTTTTCGAAGGCCCGAAGAAAATCATGAAGGCGCTCGGAGGCGCCGACGAGATGTCGAAATATGTCGACGCCCTGCTCGTTATCAACAACGAGCGCCTGACCGACATATATCCCGACCTCGACATTATCAACGGATTCGCCAAGGCCGACGACACTCTGACGACGGCCGCCCGCTCGATAAGCGAACTGATAACGTCGGTGGGCCATATCAATGTCGACTTCAACGACGTCAACACAACCCTCCGCAGCGGCGGATCGGCCATTATCTCGACAGGTTTCGGCGAGGGTCAGAACCGTGTGGCCAACGCTATCGAGGACGCCCTGAAGTCGCCTCTGCTGAAAAACCGCGACATCATGGGCTCGAAGAAGCTGCTCTTCAACCTCTATTTCTCGCCCGAGGCCGACGAGAAGTTCCAGATGTCGGAGGTCGACGAGCTGACGAGTTTCGTTACCACTCTCGGAGGCGATGTCGACGTTATCTGGGGCCTGAGCTTCGACAACTCGCTCGGAAACCAGGTGAAGATAACCGTACTCGCCGCCGGCTTCGACGTGTCGCTCGAAAGCGAAGAAGACGATCTTCTCCAGAAACGCACGCGCGGACTCGGCCAGAAGCGCGGAGGCGGGAAGCTGCCCGACCCGGTCAGGCCGGCGCGCAACAGCACTTCGGGCTACGACGAAGACCGTTTCAAAAAGGAATACGGCCAGAAGGCTACAGACTATAAGGAGAGCAAAGACCGCACACGCTATATCGTGCTCAATCCCGACCAGTTCGACGATGACGACGTCATCGACATTCTCGAGAAGTATCCTACAGCCACGCGCGACAAGAAGATCGTAGAGCGTGTGCGTAACGCCGTCGGCACCATGCGCCACGCTGACAGCGCCGACGGAAAATCGTCGGACAACAACCCGCGCATAAACTTTCTGGGATGATAAAGAATCTGCTGTTCGACCTCGGCGGAGTCATAATCGATATCGACCGAAACCGCTGTGTGGAGGCTCTCGAAAAGCTCGGTGTGACCGACGCCGACAGCCTTCTCGGCAAATATGTCCAGTCGGGAATTTTCGCCGACCTCGAGAGCGGCAATATCTCGGCTGCGGACTTCCGCGACGCCCTGAGACTCCATGCCGGGAATCCCGCGCTGACCGACGGCGACATCGACACAGCTTTTCAGAAGTTCCTTATCGGACTTCCGGAGCATCGCCTCGAAGAGCTGCGCCTTCTCCGCATGGAGTTCGGCGTCTATCTGCTGAGCAACACCAATCCCATAATGTGGAACGACAGCATTGCCCGGCTCTTCCGCTCCGAAGGAAAAGAGCGCGAAGATTATTTCGACGGAATGGTAACCTCTTTCGAGGCGCGCGTTATGAAACCTGACGCGGCCATTTTCCGTTATACTGTCGATAAGCTCGGCATACGCCCTGAAGAGACTCTCTTCATCGACGACTCGCAGGCCAATCTCGACGCCGCCTCGGCGCTCGGCTTCCATACGGCTCTGGCTCTCCCCGGACGCGGCTTTGCCGAAACACTGTCATCCCTGCTCTAAACCCCAATGTTTAGTTTAGCAGAATCAGTAAATGAATCGCTCTGGCGTAGGGACGTGCCTTTGGCATGTAGCATTGCAACTCCCTGATTGCCAGTCGCATGTGAAACGTGCCAAAGGCACGTCCCTACGCCCGGACCGGCCAATTTGATCGGTAAAATCTTAATTAAACAGCTCTTCTCTGACACCATGAACATTATCAAACGCTCCAACACGTCGCGGCGGCGCATAGCCGCAATCGGAATGTGGGACGGAGTCCATCTCGGTCACCGTTTTCTCATAGGCTTCGTGCGCGACCACGCCGCCAAACGCGGGCTGACCCCCTCGGTAGTGACCTTCGCCGACCATCCTCTGAAGGTCGTTGCGCCCCTGCGCGCGCCGTCGCTGCTGACGACTTTCGACGAACGGATGCAGCTACTTGGCGAGGCAGGCGCCGACGATGTGATAGTGCTGACGTTCGGCGAAAAGCTGCGGCGCCTCTCTGCCCACGATTTCCTTCAGCGGCTGAAGACGAAATATGGCGTCGACACCCTCATCGTCGGGTTCAACAACCGTTTCGGCCGCGACATCCACGACGGTCTTGCCGAATACAGGCGCATCGGAGCCGAAATAGGGATGGAGGTTATCGGCGCACCCGAATATAAGGGAAAAGCGTCGCCGATCAGTTCGTCGATAATCAGACGTTATCTGGCCAACGGCGACATAAAGAAGGCCAATCAGGCCCTCGACCGTCCGTTCAAGCTGACAGGGCGCGTCACCTCGGGGCGCGGAATAGGACGCCGCATGGGCTTCCCGACAGCCAACCTCGTGCCGCTCGACCCCGACTCGGCAGTGCCGCGCGCCGGAGTCTACGCCGTGATCGCCGTCACTCCCGATGGCGTGCGCCGTCCGGCGATGCTCAATATCGGCTTCCGCCCGACCGTCGAGACCTCTCCGGCCGAGATGACCATCGAAGTCCATATTCTCGACTATGCGGGCTATCTCTACGACGAGGTGATAACTCTTGAGTTTGTCGATTTCATGCGCAACGAGAAGCGCTTCGCCAACACCGACAAGCTCAGCGCACAGCTCGCCACCGACGCCCGCAAGGTGCGCCGGCTGACGGCAAAACTTCTCTGACCGTACGTAAATACTTAAGGATTCAGGCGCGTCACCTTGACGCGCTTGTTTTTTATGCGTTCGGGCGCAACGGCGGCGATAACGCGGCCGGCCTCGGATGCGGGGACGCCGACCAGCGCGCAGTGGTCGCGAAGCTGTATGCGTCCTATCTGTTCGGATGTCAGACCTCCTTTGGCAATGAGAAACCCGACGATGTCGCCGCGCGAAATCTTTTCTTTTTTGCCGAGGTTAAAATAGAGAGTGGCGCCGTGGGGCCAGTAGATGCGCTCTTCGGAATGGGGCGGAAGCCAGTCGCGGTCGGTGACGACATATTCGGGGATGTCTTCCCCCTCGGGTGCGGTGATGACATAGACCGTCCCCGCAGCCCCCTGACGCGCCGTACGGCCGTTGCGGTGGGTCCAGGCTTCGGCCGACGAGGGCATGTGGTAGTGGATGACAGCGTCGACCCCTTTGATGTCGAGCCCGCGCGAGCCGAGGTCGGTCGACACCAGCACCGGAGTCGTCGAGTTGGCGAACATCTCGAGGGCGTTCTCGCGCTCGGGCTGGTCGAGGCCGCCATGGTATAGCCCGGCTGGGATATGGTCGGCGCGGAGCCGCTTCCAGACGCGCTCGGCGCTCTCACGATGGTTGACGAACACGATGGCCGATTCGCCTGCGCGGGCGCGCAGAAGGTCGACGAGAGTGTCGAGTTTGTCGCGCGAGGGACTTCCGACCCTCACGATAGACGGGCGCGGAGCCGGAGCACCCCCTTCGGTGAAGTCGAGGACTTCCGGCTTAACACTGCTCAGCGGCAGCCAGTCGGGCAGCTCCCCGAGGCCGGTCGCCGAGGTCAGTATGCGCGTCGTGACATGCTTGAGCCGACGGCATATACGCCTCATCTCGTCTTCGAAGCCGAGCTCGAGTTGTTTGTCGTATTCGTCGATGACGAGTGTTGCGACGCCGTCGAGGTCAATCGTCGAGCGGTTGATATGATCGAGCAGACGCCCCGGAGTGGCCACGACGATGTCAGGGGCCACACTCAGCGACGCCTCTTCCTCGCGAAAAGGATGTCCGCCATAGAGCGCCAGCGTCTTGTAGCCGCGCGCCGCCTGGGCTATTACGCCCGCAATCTGGAGCACGAGTTCGCGCGAGGGGGCCAGCACGAGAGCGTGAACCCCCTCTCCGGGCTTGCCCAGACGCATCAGCAGCGGCAGCGCGAACGCTATTGTTTTGCCGCTTCCCGTCGGGGCCAGCAGAAGGGCCGACCGGCCTTTCAGACGCGACATGCGCCGCTGCATGTCGTTTAGGCTGTCGATGCCGCGTTCCCTGAGGCGGCCGAGTATTGTTCCGAGTTCAGGCATATCAGTGGCTGTAAGAGAAATCGGTCATTACGATGGTAGGATGGCTGCGCGTGAAATCGGCCATCTGCGAGCCCTTGACGACATGTATGTCGGCCTTTTCGCGGTCGTAGACCTTTTCGGAAGAGCCGTCGGCGCGGTTAGCCCTGACTGACATCTGCGTCCAGTAGTAGAGACGGTAGTCCCGGGTGGCATCAGCCGTCGGCAACGGATCTTTGACCGTGGCCACGGCCCGCAGCACAATCCCTTGCTGAGCGGCGTCGGCCGGAACCGTCAGTGACATCGGAGTCGTCTCCGACAGCGGTTTCGTCACCGTAGCGCCCGAGGCGTCGGTGTAGATAGCCGTGATGTCGTAGAACTGCGACAGATTTTCGTCGAATTCGACGAGGTAGTAGACCGAATAGCTTTCAACGGCCGCTTCAGGCTCGTTGTCGTCGCCGCAGCCTGTCAGAAGCAGCAGCGGCAGAATCAGAAGTGTGGCAAGAAATCTCATTCCGCAAAGTTAGCGAAAATCTCCGAAACCTCAATCCCCCGCCGCCGTTGGCGCTCAATGGCTGAAATCGCCCCGGCTATTTTAGACGTAGGGCTGCTTCGTGGAGCAGCCACCCGAAGCAAACAAGCGACTACGCGTGTCCTCGTAAAATTTCACATGTGTTTGGTTGTCAACACGACGCAACGCGGCTGCACCACGGTGCAGCCCTACACCGAGGCGATTCGGGTTTGCGAAAAAAATTGCTTGTTCGATAAAACCATTTCTATTCTATAACTAATTGAGCTGTTGAAAACTACGTAGTTTTTAAGTGGAAATTAAGTGCACTTTAATCGCCGAGGGGTGGGCTTTGGGTGGAGAAATGTTTTGACGGCGCCCTGTGGGTCTTTACCTTTGTTGTGCGACGGTAGCCTAAGCGGCTTGGCGCCACGTCGCCGACTGAAATTATTCGGGAGCCGGCGCACTCCCCTCAACAATTCCCGGTCGAGCGGCCGGACGTTTCAGTTTCGTTGAGGGATGGGGAGGTCAGTCGTCGTCCATCTCGATGCTCTTGAACTGACCCAGAAGGTTGAACTTCATCTTCAGCTGGTCGGAGAGTCCGATCTCGTAGCCCGAGCTTTTCTTCTCGATCTTCACGATCGTGACGTCTGGATAGTTCTTCGCCACATAGTTGCGGATTGTCTTGGGCACCAGCTCGTCGGGAACGTTGCGCTTTCCGCAGTCGACAGATTTCCACTTGCCTTTGTTTGAGAATTCGATGGTCGCGCCGTTGGTGAGGCGCACGTCGTAGTCGGCTTTCTTGAGCAGATGGCGGTCGATCTTGATAAGGCTCACCTTGGCTTTCGGGAAATACTTGTCGAGCATGGCCTGAGCTTCTTCGGGCAGGTTGTCGCGGCTGATGACATAGCTGTCGATGAAGGCGAGGGCCGTCGTCGAGGTCAGCAGTAGCGCGAGAATCATAAACAGCAGTTTCTTCATAATATCAGTGATTAGTCTGAAAGTATAACGCCCGGCGCGCCCGTTTGGGTCGCCCGTATCCAAAATCACATTTTTTCAAGCCGGTTCAAGCTGGTTCAATATGATTCAAATCGGCTCAATATTGCACATTTGTCAAACAATTCTGCTGCGAATTAATAACTTTTTTAAGTACATGACAAAAATTTGAACACATCGAATTTCGGCTTGTAGAGCGGTCTT